>MIZB01000163.1_pt1 | contig 32391 bp, 28 predicted proteins | sample 888171 | NCBI WGS metagenome assembly MIZB01 (sample SAMN05440186, study PRJNA335308) | marine metagenome | isolation source: marine water
TCACTGGAATTTAAATCTGAATTTCTTTCTTCATCATCTTCGTTATGTAAAGCGACCGCCACTACTTTTTCTTTTTCATCTACAGACATTACTTTCACGCCCCTTCCAACACGAGCTATCTCTCTTATTGAATCAATGTGCGTACGTATTACTTTACCTGATGATGTTGTAGCTAATATTTGGTTCGCATCTCCTGGAGTTAAAGCGACAACGACTTTACCACTTTTATTATCAACTTTAATGTTTTTAACTCCTTTAGCCCCTCGTTTAGTTAATCTGTAATTTCCTGCATTAGCTCTCTTACCATATCCCTTTTCTGTAATTGTTAGAAGAAGATCATCTTCGCTTACTAGGCACATGCTAATTACTTCATCTTTGTCTTTCAGACGCATCCCAATTACTCCTTGACCGTTACGTCCAACAATTCTTACTTCTCCTTCAGAGAATCTATTAGCCATACCTAATTTTGAAGCGAGCATAACTTGACTATCGCCTTCGGAAATTGCAACCCCAATTAATTCGTCCTTTTCTTTAAGAGTTATAGCTCTAAATCCCTGATCTCTAGCCCATGCCCTTTCTATTCTAGAAGAATATTCTTCTAATCTTGTTTTCTTAATAATGCCTTTCTTAGTTGAAAACAAGAAATAATGGCCATCACCACTAATATTTGCTACAGGTAACATACAAAGCACTTGCTCATCTTTTTCTTTACGGCCCTCATCTAATTTTTGAAGTAACTGAACCAAAGGTGTACCCTTTGAATATCTAGAGACATCAGGTATTTGCCACGCCTTAAGGAAATACATACTGCCTGCAGTAGTAAAGAATAGCAAGTGGTCGTGTGAGCCCATTGAATACAATTCTACCGGGAAATCTCCTTCCTTAGCTTTAATTCCAATTCTTCCCTTACCGCCCCTATTTTGAGCCTGATATTCATCAAGGTCAACTCGTTTTATGTATCCCTCTTGAGTTCTCATAACTACGACCTGTGATCTTGGAATCAAATCTTCTGTATTCAAATCTCCGTCAAAATCTGAAATTAATGTTCTTCTCTCATCTCCATATTTTTCATTGAGAGATTCTAATTCTTCTTTTATAATTGACATTATTTTAGAGGAATCGGCTAAAATTTCAGATAACTCAGCCATTGTAGCTTTCAACTCCTCTAACTCATTTTTCCGTTCTTCTGCGTCTTGGCGCGATAGTTGGTAAAGCCTCATATCTGCTATAGATTTGGCTTGAATTTTACTTAATTTGAACTTAGCTTGTAGGCCTTCGATAACTGCATCCCTTCCTGCAGCATCTCTGATAAATGCTATTACTTTATCCATTTGAGAAATTGCTAGTAATAATCCTTCAACAATATGAGCTCTCTCTTGAGCTTTTTTCAATCTGAATTCGGTCCGGCGAGTTATTATCTCCTTCCGGTGATCGAGGTATACGTTCAATAAATCTATCAAATTCATTCGTCGAGGCTGACCCTTGACTAAAGCTACATTGTTTATTGAAAAACTGTTTTCAAGAGCTGAATGCTTATACAATTGATTTTCAACTATCATTGGAGACGCGTCTCGCTTTAATTCGAATACTACTCTCATACCTTTTTGGTCAGATTCATCTCGTATGTCTCTTATGCCTTCTACTTTCTTATCACGAACTAATTTTGAAACTTCTTCTAATAATCTATTTTTCTGAACCATAAAAGGGATCTCCGTTACAACCAAAAATTCATCTTTCGGAGTTGATTCGTGCTCAATTTTAGCTCTAATTTTTATCGAACCTTGTCCTTTGGAAAATGCATCAAAAATTCCTTTGCGCCCCATTATAGTCCCTCCTGTTGGAAAGTCAGGACCTGGCAGGACGCTCATTATCTCAGACAGATCTGTCGATGGATTGTCTATAAGCATGACAAGAGAACTTATCACTTCGGACAAGTTGTGAGGTGCCATATTCGTAGCCATTCCAACAGCAATACCTGATGAACCGTTAACCAATAAACCCGGAAGAAGACCTGGAAGAACTGAAGGTTCCTGTAAAGAACCATCGTAATTATCTGTGTAATCTACAGTCTCTTCGTCAATGCCAGATAAAACTGTATCTGAAATTGTAGCCAATCGCGACTCTGTGTAACGCATGGCTGCAGCCCTATCTCCATCTATCGAACCAAAATTACCTTGACCATCTACCAAAGGATAACGTAAAGAAAAACTTTGAGCCATACGAACTAAAGTATCGTATATCGCTTGATCACCATGTGGATGATATTTACCCATGGTGTCTCCAACAATACGGGCAGATTTTTTGTAGGGCGAACGAGGGCCTGAACCCATCTCTTTCATTGCATAAAGAACTCTACGGTGAACTGGTTTTAATCCATCCCTAGCGTCTGGAAGTGCTCTGCCTACAATAACTGACATTGCATAATCCAGATAGGATTTACGCATCTCTTTCTCTAAACTAATTGGCAGTACTGTGTCTGTATTTTCTTCCGTCAAATTTTTCACCAAATTATTACTGAAGCTCATGAATGTACCCCCTTAAAAGGGAGCCCCCTAGCCACATAGTGACACCTCCAGTAAACCTAGTTCTCATTAATCCAAAAAAAAATAGTGAAGTCGATGAAGATAATAGACGATTAATAGCAAGAGTTGCCCCTGTTTGCTTAGCTTATAATTTACACTTGTGGCTAGTTGATTTTGGAATAAAGGAAACGCCTCTTGACTTCGCCAGAGAAATTGCCCCTTCCACTTCAATTGGGAAAGGTGGTGAAAATTTAATTAAATTGTGTGAAAAAGGAAAAGTAAAAATATCAAATTTACAGTTGCCGCAAAATATTGGATTGAAAATAATATGCACAAACCGGCCTGAGGGTGCTAGTGAGAAGGCTTTAGACGATATAATTGAGATATCCAGAGAAAAAACCATTTCTTTCATTTTTGGAACCAATAAAAGAACAAATAAAGTATTAAAAAAAATTAGAGATGAATCTTATGCACAATTAGATATTACCAAGAAAAGAATTGAATTAAGTTTGGATTCTGAAATTGGAGCCGTGTGTCACTCTTTCTTTAATTCTAGAAAAGCTTGAGAGCTTCTTCCATTCGGCCTAATTCAACACCTGTACTCTGACGGCCACATACTGCACCATTAGAATTAGCAACTATACCTGCTCCAACTAATGGAAGACCGAAATTAACAGTTCCTTCCATCAATTCAATTTGGAACACCTCTTCCATTTTTTCTTTCTCAAATGAAGATATGTCTGGATGGTACAAGCCTCCTTTGTTAGTAATACACCCAATCATACCTAAAGTGTCCATGTCATTAATAGATTGTGAAACCAAATTTACTTTCAATATATCTTCAGCTTTATCTTTAGCTCTTTTACCAAGTCTCTCGTTCGAGAAACCGCCTGAATCATTAACTAAAAAATTATTTCCAATCGCATTTGACCTATCGGGAAGAACTCCAAAATTAATATTATATGATTTGGAAATTTTTGAAAATTTTTCCAATTCTAAATCTGTTACAATGTTAGAAACTAAAATACCACTGTTATTCATTGCAATTAAAGTTCCCAAAACTCTACTACCGCCTAGAGTTATAATTTCTAATTTAGTACCGAGAGCCTCTGAAAGCTCTTCCATGTCGTCTTTAGGTATGCCAGGTGGCACTAATGTCAAATTATCATTAGTAGCACAAAAAACACCTGCATAAGGACTGTTGAAAAGATCCTTCTGAACTAAAGCCATTGCTTATTCTGCTAAATGGACTATAACACTACCATCTTCGAACTTTAGAGCCCTTACACGTACTTTAGAAGGAGGCTTTTCAATTCCTCTTGACCAGATGTATTGATTAACGGGAGGATCTATGAATAATTGTTTTTCTTCACCGCTTCCAGTTCGAGCTTCTTTTGAAGTCTTAAGAATTTCGCCTTCTCTCTCAGGCTTCATGTGTCTTACAATAAAATCTTCTACAATTCGCATGGCTACTGGTGCCCTACGTGTTCTTGTCACCTTGTGTAACTTACGTAGTGGAATCGTATACAATCTTTCTTGAATTAATTCATCGTCAGCCATCTAAATCACCTGTGTAACTTTCCTCTTCTCCAAAAATGACGTTTTGGATGATTGGTGAAACGTCTGTTTGTTCTTTGGATTACCCAAGCTGGAACCCTTCTGTTACGTTTAACTAACTTATTCAATCTTAACTTTTTACCAAAAACTTTTCTGCTGGACATTTGATTAATACTTACTTAACGAAGTAATCTCCTTTTGTAATACTTTTTTAACCTTGAAAGCGGTGTTATCTAGCATTGATTGGCCTTTAGGAGTTAAATTTCTACCACCTTTCTTTGCCTTTTCAAGAAAACCTGCAACCTCAAGTTGCTGCATAATTAATCTAAGAACTTTACGGCTACCATTTTCACTTCGGTTAGGTTTACCGCCGCGATCTCTTGCTCCTGAATAATGCCTTGACAAGCGCTCAGTGCCAATTGGGCCGTTTACGCCGACTTTCCTCATAACTGAAGCTGTACGGAAATACCACCAGTCTGCCTGTGAAGGTGATTTCTCTTTATGGACGGCTGTTTTTGCAAATTCTGACCACTCTGGAGGTTGTATAGCGTCCTCGCTCTTAAGCGACTTTGCGAGGGCATTTACCAAGTGTTCGCCTGGAACGTCGTAGTGTGTTGTCATGTACGAAACCTCTTACAGGGATGAGGCGCCACACGGAGTGTATTATAAACTTAAGCCTAATTAATGCAAATAATGAAAGAGATTAGTGAATTTATAGAAAAACACAATACTTTAACTTTAGCCACGGAAAAAAATCATGAAGTTTTTGCAGCAGCCCTATTCTATGTCCCAGTAGATAACGGAACATCGCTTCTATTTGTAAGTAACCCAAAATCAGACCACATTGCGAACTTAGAACATAATCAAAAATGTGCAGCAACTATTCAAGAAAATAATCTAGACTGGGAAAATATAAAGGGAGTTCAAATTAAAGGAGAAATTGAAGTTGCTAATGATAGCCATTGGGAAAGTTATCTAGGTGAATTTGATTATATATCTAAGAGTGAAACTCTTACTAAGGCTATGAAAAAGGTTAAATTATATAGACTAAAAATTAATTGGGCAAGATTTATTGATAATGCAAAAGGGTTTGGAAATAAACTAGAGCAATATTATACTTAATCTGCAAACAAATTATTATTGTGGAAATACCATACTTGATAAACAAATAGGAAAATTAAAACGGCTATTATAACAAAACCTAAAGTATTACCTAGTAGAGGAAATAAAAATAAAACAAAAAGTCCAACTACTACAGTCCATAGAAGCAAATACATCAAATATGCATGAGGTGCAAGCTCAGGATCCCTAGCTGCCTTAAAGGATAGTAGACCGAGCCAATTCATTAATCATTCATCACAAGTATACTAATTATGCTTTGGGGAGCGTATAGATTCTACAAATCCTTCTGAAATTAATCCTCTTCCAGTTAGTAGATTGTAATTAACAATCAAAAGAACTAAAATTCCACTTACCAGAACAATCATGTGTGCAATTCTAGAAACTCCCTTGATACCTCCAATTAATGAGGTGTCTGCTGTTGCTAGAAAGAAGTTACTTGCACCGTAAGCTATAGTAAAAGAAATTGAATAAAAAATAACATTATGTCTACTCATTAAACCTGTTGCTTTGCCTACGTAATGATTTGTTGGACTTAAGTGAGCCCTACGCGCTTCACCTCTTAGGACATTAGCTGATAGAGAGTAAATTACCAACATGATTGTAATTATCATAAAAACTAAATCATAAAGAAAACTTGGATCATTATACATTGAGTAGAGAAAAACACCTGCGTGGTAAGATAAAAATCCCCAATAGCCTAAAGCAAAATATCCTGAAAATGCAGCTACCTTAGAATCGTACAAGAACTCTCTATGCATATTTTTTAGAAAATAGAATGTGACACTGCCCATTAAGCTCATCAAAAGAATCCAAAATAAAATAAAAACCGAATCAAAATTATCTGTGAAGCTTGCTATATTTTGAGAAACTAAGATGAAGCAAAGAACGCCGATTGCCATCCAAACTAAAGGTGACAAAAGATTAAGAATTATTCCGATTTTTGATGTAGTATTTTCTTCTACTTTTGACATTTGCCTTAAAGCAATCTCTTTGAATGGAACACGCATCCACCATGCTTGTGCAAATTGCCAAACTACAAAAATGAATATGTAGCCCCATGTGAGAAACCTTTCCATATTCTGTCCGTATGTTTCATTGTTCAAAGCTGCCCAGAAGAAACTTGAAAATACTAATGAAAGAGATATAGGAAGAATTAAGCTTGTAAAGGATTTACTACGAGATAAATTTTTAACTTCCTCGAATCTGTTAAGTGCTGCAGTGAAAAAATAACCTAATGAGCTACCATATCCAAAGATTAAAATTAATGATGTAGCCAAGTCTGATTTAGTATAGCTAACTATTCCGAAGAAGGTTAACAAGAAAAAAAGTACAAGGACATGATAAAGTGTTTTTTTAGAAAATAAAATAGCAATTATCTCACGCTGTGAAACAAAAGTAGACTGATTTTTAATCTCTATTTTGTCTTCTTTTATATCCTGAAATTCTACATCATCTTCAGGTAAAATAACAATCTGATCTTCATCGGGTTCGTCCGAAATCTCTAATGACGATTTTTCATCTGAAGTAGACATTACCTATTTCTCCTACTTAACTGGGAATTTGAGTACGACTTCTCTGTAACATACTTACAAGTTATTCTTGCTATTTCAAAAGCAAAAGCGTTACTTACTGATTTTCCTCCATGCAAAGTTATACCAATCACTCGTGCTAAATTATCTTCTAATTTAACCTTCATTCCTTTGTTGAATTCTACATCAATTTCAAATTCTTCCTTGTAAGAATGAGTTTCCTCTCCGTCGTGAACTGCAAAACGAATTTTGGAATGTGTTGCCTTTTTAGCCCAAACAATTGGATTTTCTTGTGAATAAACCTGATCCAAACGTTTGTGAGGCAATTCTATTCCTGTTATCAAAATCAATCCATCTGGATGAGGACGAGTCTGGCCTACTTCAATGAGCACACCCCTATCTACGGTTAGCGTATCATTTACAGTTTCATTATCTATAGATATCCTCAACTTTAATGAGATGGGAGGCTCTTCATTGACTTCTTTTGAACTAGTCGTTTGACATTCCAAACACTTTACAACTCCTTGAAAGCTAAATCCTTTTTTCGCAGAAGTTCTACTCTTAAGAACCTCATGATTATTTTCTTCGTCGCATAATTCACAAAAAAGCCAGAGTTCTTCCATTAATGTTTAAAGTGCCTCATGCCTGTAAACAACATGGCGATGTTATGCTCATCTGCAGCATCAATTACTTCTTGATCTCTAACTGAACCACCGGGTTGTATAACTGCAGTTATTCCAACTTTAGCAGCCTCATCTATTCCATCTCTAAATGGAAAAAAAGCATCTGAAGCCATGACCGTACCCTTTGAGTCCGGAATAGATTTGAAAGTAGCTATTTTTACTGAGTCAATTCTAGACATTTGCCCGGCACCTATACCTACCGTTCTCTTCCTATCTGCGAATAAAATGGCATTGCTTTTAACGTGCTTAACAACTTTCCATCCGAATTCTAATCCTTCCAATTCTTCGTTCGTAGGCTTTCTTTTTGATACCACTTTGCAATCTGAAATTGATATGCTAACCTCATCTGCCTCTTGCAATAACCACCCCCCATCCAGGGAACGCAGTGAAGGACTCCTATGATAAGACTCTAAATTACCAGTTTCCATTATTCTCAAATTCTCTTTTGAAGAAAAAATTTCCAAGGCCTCTTTTGAATAAGAGGGAGCAATTATACCTTCTTTGAATGAGGAAATTATTTCTTCTGCCAAAGAAGCATCTACCTCTCTATTGAATGAGATTATTCCGCCAAATGCACTTTGAGGATCTGTACTCATTGCACCATTAAAAGCATCCAATAAATTTGTTGAACTAGCTACACCGCAAGGATTATTGTGCTTAACAATAACTGCTGTGGGCTCATCAAACTCCATTACGATAGCTAAAGCTGCATCAAAATCTAAAAGATTATTATAACTTAATTGCTTTCCTTGCATTTGAGCTGAATTAGCTATAGATGGAGCTGAATGTAACAAATCTGAATAAAAAACAGAAGACTGATGAGGATTTTCTCCATACCTTAAAGGAGGGCTTCCGATTCCCGTTAGATGTAAGGAGGAGGGAAGATCTTCCTCGCCAAATCTTTGCCCGAGAACTGATTGTATAATTGAATCATATTCAGCAGTATGTCTAAATGATTTCAAAGCCAATTGTTGTCTTTGCTCAATTGTTAAACCACCTTTTGATACTTCATCTAATATCCAATTGTAATCTCCAGGATCAGTTACAACAGAAACACGTGAATGATTTTTGGAAGCTGCTCTGAGCAAACTGGGTCCTCCTATATCTATTTCCTCAATTAATGAAGATAAATCAACTCCTTTGTCAGCCGCGGACTTAAAGGGATAAAGGTTACAGATTACCATATCTATTGTATCTATGCCGTGCTCTTGCATCTGTTCTTTATCTGAATCTCGGCCTAAAATCCCCCCAAAAATTATAGGATGAAGTGTTTTTACACGACCACCCATCATTTCTGGAAAATTCGTGACTTCTTCAACTGGACGAACTGAAATGCCTGAATCTGAAATTACTTTTGAAGTTCCGCCAGTTGAAATGATTTCAATGCCATTTTCAGATAAACCTTTGGATAATTCTTCAATTCCAGATTTATCACTAACGCTAATCAATACTCTTGATATAGGGCGGCGAGATAAATTATCTTTTTCTTCCACGTTAAACTTTAGGTACTATCTGGAAGCTGTTTCAGATGTTCTCCAGATAACTCCTTAGAAAGATAAACCGTAGTTCCTGCTTTCATTATTTCATTACCGCCAGCTTCTGCTGATTTAACATCTACAAGTAATACTATTGGTTTTCCTATTATGTGTCTACCAGCTTCTAAAGCATTTAATCTTGTACTTGATAGATGAACCATATTTCTATCACCAGGGTATAATCCATGTTCTAGATATTCTTCTGCATCTTCTTTAGAGCATGCAAAATATAGATGTTCTGGATTGCTATCTGTAGGTAAGTCTAGCTCAAGATCAAGAGTATGGGCATAAGTCGCTCTCAATCTACCATTCTTTAATTGATATCTACCTTTTGGATCTGTTTCAACTACTGCTTGCAAATGTCTGGTTTCCAAATAGTGAAAATGTCTTCGTTGAGATTTAACTGCTTCAATAAATTCTGAAGCCTCAACCCAACCTTGCTTATCCATCTCAAGATCAAATCGGTCCGGGAAGTGACGTAAAACTCCTGCCATCATCCTTCCAAACTGGTCCAAATGTCTTGGGGAAAGTACCAAAACGCCTTCTTCTCCACTGAGAGGGCACTTTTCACCTCTGAAAAAACCATGCCCATGCTTTACTTCTTCTTTTAATGGAACTGTTGGTTTTCTGCGCATAATTTTCACAATACGAAGGTGTGTATAATATTAGGGCTGAAACTAATTTTTTCTGAACGTCGTCTGAACGCTCTCTCCGTTTTCTAGAAAATTTGAACCGGCTAATTCTTCGGTCGTAGGAACATCTATTTCTAACCTACCTGCTGCAAAAATATCTTGCATTTGCTGTTCTTTACCTCTACTACTCCAGAGTGCAGCCTCGTCTCGACTGCCTAGCGTTACAAAAATAAAAACTTCTCCTGGCCTATTTCTTCCTGTTCTTCCTCTCCTTTGAATTAGTCTGATTGCAGATGAAACAGGTTCATAAAAAATAACTGCGTCTGTAGAAGGAATATCTAAACCTTCTTCGCCAACTGAAGTCGCAACTAAAATATTGTATTCTCCATTTCTAAACTGATCCAAGATTTCTTTCTGTTGCTTTTGAGTCATACCTTTGTCACCTTCTCTCGAACCTTGACCGACGAAACGAACAGGGTGAGCTCCTTGAATTTTACTTAATTTTTCAACTATAAGAGATGCCGTATGCCTTATTTCTGAAAAGATAATGAATTTAGAAGTGCCTATTTCCAATTGTAATTCTACTAGTTCAACCAATCTAGACAATTTTGGATGATTTGCTTTATTTACCTTAGCAATTTCATGAGCGACTTTCCAATCACTATTGGTTGACAGCCATTTATTGGCTCTATTACTCTTCTTTGCTTTTGCTTCATCAATAATCCTACTACTATAATCTAAAAACTGGATTATTCCTTGAGTTTCAACTGTCAAAATTGCATGAGCTGTCTTCATTGCCATCGCTTGAGTTGTCATTAAGTTGAAAATATTTGGAGGTGTAGATGGTTTCGTTTGGGCAAATCGTCTTTGTAATTTTTTACCAGCCTCAAGAATCATAGTTGTTGAAACCTTACGGGGTCTGTCCAAAAAACCCCCTTTGTACAACTTGCCACAGAGATAATCTTGTAATTTCCTTAACTGGTTCGCAATATCTTTGACTGCACCGGGCATGTCAATCTTAACCCAGCGAGTCTTAATTGGCTGAATGTATTCAGAAACATCAGAGTCACTTTCATCTCTATTTTCTACTGCCGTAATACCCAAATCTCTGCACAATCTAATAATTTCAGGCTTAGAGCTCCCTGGCGATGCAGTCATTCCCGTTGACAAGTGATTCTTTGCTACTTCCAAGTAATGTCTACCAATCTCAACATAGGCATAATTTCCAACTGCTCTATGTGCTTCATCGAATATAACTAAAGAAAAATCCTCTAATGAGGCTCTATTTGCCTCAATGTCTTTGCTTATAACTTGAGGTGTCGATATAATTATCTGTGAACTAGACCAGAGAGGTACTCGCTCTGGTGGTGAGATAGCGCCAGTGAATAAACTAACTTCAGCGTTCAAGAATTCGTTAAAAAAATCAAAATGCTGTTGAGCTAAAGGTTTTGTTGGAGCCATAAGGAGAATTTTTCCCGACTCCAAACGTTCGAGCATTATTCTCAAAGCCACTACTGTTTTCCCCATACCGGTTGGTAAAATCACCAATGTGGATTGCTCTAAACAAGCTTTAGATATATTTGATTGATATAATCTATCTTCTAAACCATCTACTTTTAAAAATTTATGAGTTATTGCACTCATTTCTTTTTAGGAGCCTTCTTTGGAACTTTCTTCTGAAGAATTGAGATTAATTTACTTGCTGTACCACTTCTTCCACCTGATAATTCCGAAAAAGCAGATACCTCTACTAATTTACATGCAGATTCTTCGTCTAATTCTGCTTTATTTGCTAAATTTTTAACAAAATTCATCTGCTTGACACTGGTTGGCCTAGGCTTACTATCTGATAAATCTTTTAATTTACCAATTAATGTGCTTGCACTTCCTGATTTCCCGCCAGATAATTCTTCAAAGCTGGATATAGAAACGAGTTCACAGGCTTGAGATTCATTCATTTCTAAATTTTCAGCTAAACTCTTTATGAATGAAACCTGCTTTGCAGTTGGTGGGAGTGACATACCTTCTGTTTCCTTCATCAAAGAGTCAATGAGCTCCCCCATCATTTCACTATTGTATTTTAGAGGATCATTGCCTTGTAACATTTCTTCAAGCCTTTCGGAAGAAACTAATGAAGCTAAACGCTCATAAAATTGTATTTGACGTTTGGTAGGGAATTCTTTTTTCTTTTTCAATGCATTATCGTGTAGCTCTCTAAAGTAGTTGAGGAAAGTTTCCCAAACTTCTGCTGCATCTCTTGAACCTGTTTCAATCTTATCTAAATCTGATTCCATTTCTGATGTAAAATCGGTAGAAAATAAATTTTTGTCGTCCTGTTTATAAAATGGACTTACCTCATCCCAAAGTGTAATGCCGTTAGAGGTCGCCTTTAATCTCCCCCTATCATCACTGCAATATTTTCGATCTAATAATTTTTTTATTGTTGCAGCATACGTAGATGGTCGGCCTATTCCTTCTGATTTCATTAATGCTACGAGACCGTGTTGAGTATACCTTGCAGGGGGCTTAGTCTCGTCTTCAATTAAATTAGGATTATTCTCTTTATCATCTAAGCTAAGAATTGAATTTTCCTTAATTTCAGGCTTTGGTGGAGAAGTCAAAGGTTTCTTGTCTATTTTTTCAAAGGCTGATTCCCAACCTGGAGAAGTCCTCCATTTAGTATCTCCATCAAAAGGTTTCGGAAAACCTTCAGTTAATGCTTCAATCTTCATAGATGACCATTCCGAGTTAATCATTTGGCTACCAATAAATCGTGCCCAAATTAAACGATATAACTTAGCCTGAGAACTATCTATTCCACTTGGAAGCTCTACGGAAGGATTTGTTGGACGTATCGCTTCGTGAGCATCCTGATCAGAAGACTTTTTGGCATAAACTACGCCTTTACCTATTTGATCAGCGCCCCAAATTTCGGTTATTTTCTCTTTGGCTACTTGCCTCGATGAAGAACTTGTTCTGGTTGAATCTGTTCGCATATATGTTATGTGCCCAGCTTCGTAAAGTCCCTGAGCAAGTCTCATCGTGTTACTTGGTTTCCAGCTATATCTACTTCCTGCAGTTTGTAATAGTGTATCTGTGGTAAAAGGGGCCTTCGGACTCCTCTTGTATGATTTAACACTGACTTTACTTACTTTTATTGAACCATTTTTAGACAAAGATGAGAAACCTTGTGATGCTAAATCTGATACATTAGTTCTATGCGAATCAAACTTACCTTTTGAATCTCTCCAAGCATCATCATCATTCTTTTCGTGAAATTTTGCTCTAAAATCTATCCCTTGAGCTGTAGCCTGTAATGCCCAATATGGCGTAGATATAAAATTTGCAATTTCATGTTCCTTTTTTACTACAAAACCTAGTGCTGGTGTTTGAACTCTTCCCATTGAACTCAAATTCCAAGATCTAGAAAAGCGAGAAGCTCGATACCCTATAATTCGGTCCATAAATCTGCGGACCTTGGCAGCATCGACCATTTTTGAATCAACTACTCCTGCAGAATTTAATGCTTGACGAATTGCATCTTTAGTGATTTCATTAAATGTAATGCGCTTTATTTCCCTAAATTCTGAGAAAAGTTCAGCTAATCTCCAAGCTATAAATTCGCCCTCTCTATCTGGATCAGTAGCTATTAGCACTCTTTCAACTTTTTTGCGACGGGAATCAGATAATATACGTTTAATGTGATTTTCTGAGCGAGGAGTCCAACTCCAAGAAGGTTCAGGAAGCTGTGATTTTTTATTTGGCCATACCGCTTTACTGCCTTCTTTACCTGAATTTGGTAAATCTTGAACATGCCCGTTAGAAGCTCTTACAATTACATTTTTACCTAGATATTTCTGAATAGTTTTTGCTTTCGCTCCGGACTCTACTATCACCAAATCCATTAAACCACCTTTTTGAAAGGCTCATTAAATATCTTTTTCTGAACCTTAAAATTTACGGGGGACTATAGTCCCCCGAGAAATATAACTTAAAAAAAAGGAAATATTCTGTGTGTAGAAACTAATCTCAAACAATAAAAACTAAAGCTCACATGTAAATTTAGATGGTACTCGAAAAATTAAAAGAGGAAAATACGGTTATTGCCTTAATTGGAGCCTCAAATGATAAGCAAAAATATGGTAACAAAATATACTGTGACCTCAGAAGTAAAGGCTACAATGTTGTTCCGATAAACCCAAAAGAAAAGCTAATTGAAGGCGATAAAGCTTATGGTTCGATAGAGGAAATGGAAAGCTTACCAGATATTGCCAATTTTGTAGTGCCTCCTCCGGTTGCTATGAAAATTACTCCACATATTTCTGAACTAGGAATTAAACACCTCTGGTTTCAACCTGGTTCTGAAAGTAAGGAATTGGAAACATGGCTAAAAAATACTGAAGGAATTAAATATTTAATTAATTCTTGTATAATGGTTGAAACAAGATAGAATTATACTATTAAATCCTTAATATTAGACAACACAGAAGATATTTTTTCTGAGCTGCAAGCACCTTGGGCGTATGAAGCTTTTCCGCCTCCACTACCTCCTGCTGAGTGTAAGGCCTCTTTCAGTACAGAACCGCAATCAATACCTAGAGAATTAGAGCTCGCCAGAATTATTGAACCTTTTGCCCCTTTAGAAAAACCAATTGCTGCTAGGTTGCCATCGGTTGATGTAATTTTCCGAACTAATTTTTGAACTTCTCCCATGTCTGCTTCACCTAAATTATCCCTGTAGAAATTGATATTTCCTAGTTTTTCAAAATCAACTTTTGATGACTTAAAGGAAGCCAACTCCTTTTCTAATGAAGAAACTTTACTACGCAAATCTTTCCATTCTTTAACAAACTTATGTGCTGCATCTGGTGCCTGCTCTATTGAAACTCCGAGCTCTTTTGCAGTCTTTTCCAATAAAGCCCTTTCTCTTTGAGCAGCTTCAATTGCTGCAGGCCCGGCTGAGAATTCTATACGTTCCACTCCATCCTGTATCCGCTCGGTCCTCAAAACCTTAACTGCTTCAACTTTTAATGTTGAAGACACATGAGTTCCTGCACAAGCTTGCGCATCTATACTAGGAATTTCGACTACTCTAACTTCCTTATATTTTGGAGCACCGCCTTGGTAAAGTGAATTTCCATACTTTAGATCTGCCTCCTCTCTTGAATAAAACTCTGTGTGTACTTTATAATCTTCTAAAATTAATGAATTTACTCTAGATTCAATTAACTCTACAACTTCACGCGTTAGCCTTCTGTGGTGAGTTATATCTAATCTGGCTCTATCTGTTGACTTTGACGCTCCCGCTTGCCATACGTGAGAGCCTAATATTTCTCGACAGGCAGCCCCAATCAAATGAGTAGCTGTATGATGTCTGCTTAAGCTTGAGCGCCTATCATCATCGACTAAACCTACGATTTCTGTGCCTTCTGAAGGAACTTGACCTTCAAGCTGATGTAATACTACATCTCCTATTTTTTGAACATCAATGACTTTACTGTTTATCCCATTCCATTGAATAGAACCTACATCCGCCAATTGACCTCCACCTTCGGGATAAAATAGGGTCATATCAAAAGCAACCTTTGATTTTTCACAGTAAATGACTTTTGCAGAAAACTTACGTTTTTCCATATCTTGATAAAAAGATAACTTTGTAGGTGCTATAGGTATAATTTTTTGAGGTTCTTTTCTACTTTTGGAAGCACCTTCATGTCTATCTGCCACCATTGCTAAAAATCCATCAGGAACTTCAATTGAATGACCTTGCTCTTCAGAAAACTCGCTAACTACTGATGGAGGGAGGCCCTGTGAATCATACAACTCAAGTAATTTCTCTTTGTCGATTCCGCCTGAATCTATTGCTCTTTTAACTGCCCTACGTCCTCTTTCCAATGTTTGTGTGAAGCGCTCAATTTCCAGATTAACCATATCAAGTATATGTGATTCATTTTGCTTTAATTCGGGATAGGTCTCTGAAAAATTATCAATATGGTGTTTTACCATTTTAGGTAAAATATTCGGAACATTGATATCTTTAGATAATAACACTGTTCTCCTCAATACCATCCTCGCCAAATATCCGGCTTTAACGTTACTTGGAACAATACCATCTCCGAACATAAATGCTAGAGCTCTGGAATGGTCTACTATCGCAAATAATTTTTCTAGAGGTTCTATTGTTGAAATAAATTCAGGCAGAGATAAATCATATCCTTGAGAATTTAGTCTCTTTAGAACCATGTTTCGTAATTTTGTCAAATCTGAGCCATAATCTACAGACAATACTCCACATAATTTAGCATTTTCAGAAATTAACGCTCCAGATGATTTTAACTTTTCGACTAGATTAGCTTCTTTTGTTAAAAATGAAACTGCATCTGGAAAAACCGATTCATAAATAGTTGAAGTACCCTGAGAGGCCCACACTAATCGCTCTAAACCATAACCTGTGTCTACGATTGATCTAGGCATTCTCTTGAATTTGATACCCTTAAGCTCTATTTCTCCCTCTGGATCTTCTTCAAGATCCATAAATACTAAAGTTGCTAATTCCAGACCTCCTGCTAAAACTTCAAGTGCTTCACCTCCATTTCCTCCTCCAACCCATGGATTTTCTTTGTAAGTTATTTTAGAACCGTCAAGACCTAATTCTGTATAAAATTCATGACAAAATCTGACAGTGTCATTTTGCCAATAGTATGTCTTTTCATCATCGTTAAAGGCATGGTGAGCCATCATCTCAAAAGTAGTCAAATGTCTACCACTTCTACCTACTGATTCTAAATCATTTAAACGAATGCAAGGTTGAGAAATGGTCAGAGGATTAGCTGGTGGATTTGAAGAGCCGCTTGTAACATGAGGTTGAAATACGGCGATTGAAGCTATTGAAAGATAAATGTCATTTCTCCAACGTGCAACTACTGAAGCCCTATCTACCCTCGTGTGTTTATTCTTTTCAAAGAACCTTAGAAAGGCTTCTCTGGCTTCATCTAAATTCATTGGTTTAGGAAATAAAGGCTTCCCTATGAACGAGTATTCTACGCAGGGGGCATCACCGCAAAGTTCGCTTTCAACTAAAGACCAAAAATGGCATTTACACTTTGAACAAGTTTGCCTAATGAAACCTGACTCTTGAAAGAATTTTAGAGTTATGCCTTCGCTCACATATTAGTTAAAGAGTAGGTGGTTAAAAAGTACGGAGGGGCATAAGCATTAATGTTACTGCCAAACTTGGAATGTCGTTATGCCTTCAAATGCTGAACACAAGCCATACATTTCAGCCAAAAAAATTCTTCCTGAAATAACAACTAAAGGAATCATTTTAGCTATACTTTTAGGTTTTCTACTAACTGCAGCAAATGTCTATCTGGGGCTTTATGTTGGTATGACTGTTAGTGCTTCAATACCTGCTGCAGTTATTTCTATGGCAGTACTCAGAAGCTTGGAAAAGGCTAATATTTCTAAAGGAACGAATATCTTAGAAAATAACTGGGTTCAAACCGCAGTTTCATCAGGTGAATCTTTAGCTGCCGGTGTAATTTTTACTTTACCTGCATTAATAATAATGAATAGCCAAAGTAATGGTGAAATTGGATGGGCTGAATTTCCTTATCTCAAGACTGCAGTTATCGCTCTTGTAGGTGGAACAATTGGAGTTTTATTTTCTATTAGTCTTCGAAGAATATTCGTAGTTAAAGAAAAATTGCCGTATCCTGAGGGTGTCGCATGTGCAGAAGTTTTAGTTGCAGGTGAGAAAGGTGGAACTCAAGTTATGCCCATTTTTATTGGAATTGCTTTCGGAGCGTTGTACAAACTTTGCTCATCTGTGATTGCAAATGGAAAGCAAGTAAGTCTTGGATTATGGGAACACGGATGGGATGGATTTTACACACTAACTGGAAAATTAGATCAATCCGTTGCTTATGCAAAATCTAAAACAACATTCTACCTCGGTGCTGAATTATCGCCAGCACTTCTCGGAGTAGGGTATATCGTTGGACCTGGAATCGCAAGTTTTGTATTTTTCGGAGGGTTACTAGGTGCTATTTTCATAATGCCAGTGGCAAGTTCCATTCTCAATCCTACTGATTTATTCATCAGCTATATTTCAAGCGAAGCTGCTAATGGAAATGTTGCAAATTATGGAGACTATGCTTCACATATGAATGAGCGCAGGCGAATGGCCGGAGTTGGCACAATGCTTGTTGGAGGTTTGTACACATTAGTGGTAATGCGTGAAGCTCTCATCAAAGGAATAACTGAGATGTTCGAAGCTACGAAGCAAGCCGTGGATGAAAAAAAGATAGTTAGAACAGACAGAGATTTACCTGCAAAATCTGTTGCAATTACTAGCCTTGCTATGGCAGTTCCAATGTTCTTCATGGTATGGCTAATTTCGGGGCTACTGCTGCCTGCTATTCTATCTCTTATTATTATTTTTACAGCTGGCTTTCTATTTTCTGCAGTTGCCGGGTACATGGCTGGTGTTGTAGGCAGTAGTAACAACCCTCTTTCTGGAGTAACCATTATCGTTGTAATATTAACTGCAACTACATTTGCCCTCCTCAACAGCTTTGTTTACAATGGAGAAAATACTGCTGATTTACAAGTTGCAGTCATCGGAGTTGCAGCGTTTGTAGCTTGTGCTGGTGCAATATCTGGTGATAATTTACAGGACTTGAAAACGGGATATATTTTGGGAGCTACACCTTGGAGACAACAGATAGGACAAATTGTAGGGATTACTGCAGGTGCACTAGCAATACCCTTGGTCCTAAATCTTCTTTCCGAACAGATATTAAACGGTGAACTTGCTGCACCTCAAGCATTTTTAATGTCGAGTATAACTACTGGGATTTTAGAAGGCGGTATGGACTGGGCTATGGTATTCATGGGTGCTGGTATTGCCTTTTGTCTAATAGCATTAAGGCATACTGAGAATTATGTCAACTTACTTGTTTGTTCGTATTTTATATTCATAATTGGCGGATTTCTTGAAGGATCGATACCTGCATTCCTATTTGCTGGAAGCTTGCTAGTAGCTGCAACCCAATACTGGATTAAAGAAAATGGAGAGTTAGACATCTCAATAATGGCTGTAGCCGTAGGAATGTATCTAAGTCTTAAAATGACAATTCCAATTTTCATAGGAGGATTAATCAAAATGTATGTTGATAAAAGATTTGAAAAATCATTGAAAAAAAATAATCCGGATTTATTTGAGATCAAAAATAAAATGAAACTTGATGCAGTAAAAGAAAAGAGTCATGGACCTGGCATTCTCTTTGCTTCTGGATTAATCGCTGGAGAAGCTATCATGGGTATAGGGCTTGCTGCGATGGCAGTCTCCGGCATTTATCTTGGAATCATAAACGAGCCGTCAATTTATCCAGGTATGGCTGTATTTGTTGGCTGTGCAATGTTAATGGCTAGGTTTAGCTTAAAAGGAACTGAAAATAACGATACATTGAAAACCGAAGAATGGAGCTTTGAAGAAGAGATACAAGAAGCTGAAATGGTAGAAAAGAGGGCTAAAAAGAAGAAATGATGGCTAAACGAAATTTCCTTATTATTGGTCATAGAGCGCACACTGTAGCTGATTGGAAATTAGATGATATTTGTGGAGGTGCTGGGAGATTAGATGTTTTAGTAAGATCAATAACTGCTTCATTATGGAAATCACACGGAATTAGAAGAAACACTGACGTATGGCTCTCATTAAGAGGAAAACCTAAACCTGACATTACCATTCACTTTTCTGGTAAAAATATAAAATATCTAAATCCCGATGAAAGGTCAACTGCTGCATTGATACGTAATGGTTTAATTAAACTGAGTGAGAAGAAAGGCCCTCTGGAGACAAGTCCGGGCGTAACCATTCAAAGAGAAAGTTTTGAAAAACTAGTTAAAAAGCTACCAAAACCAGCTCTACTGAGTGAAAAAGGTGATAAAGAAGTTAAATCTAATTATGAAACATTTGTACTAGGCGATGACAGAGACCCTACTGAGGATGAAATGGAAATACTCGAATCATTTGACAAGTTGAAAATCGGAGAAACTAGTCTATTAACTTCAGCCTGCATAACATTAATACATCACTTCTTAGATGAATAAATAATATGGAAGCTATAATCTTAGTTGGCGGTTTAGGTACAAGATTAAGACCTTTGACTAAAACTATCCCAAAACCCCTGCTACCTCTTGTCAACATTCCAATGGTAGAGAGAATGATACGAAATCTTCCCGAAAAAATAGATACTGTAATTTTAGCTGTAAGTTATGGCCTGGAACAAATGCTTGAATATTTCAAAAAAACTAATGTAGGAAGAAAAGTCATAATTGTTCCAGAAAAAGAACCTCTTGGCACCGGAGGCGCTATGAAGAATTGTGAAAAATATATAACTGGAACTATCGCTGTTTTCAATGGAGATGTTGTAACTTCAATTAATTTAGACGAAATGATAGAATATCACAAATCAAAAAAAGCTAAAGGTACATTAGCTCTATGGGAAGTTGAGAATCCTAATAGATTTGGAGTTGTGAAGTTAGTAAAAGGTGAAATATTAAAATTCCAGGAAAAGCCTCCTAAGGGCGAGGAATTATCTAACCTAATAAATGCTGGAACTTATATTCTTGAGCCTGAGATAATTAGTATAATTCCCGAAAATGAAAAGATATCTATAGAGAGAGATATTTATCCTAAAATAGTAGGAAATGGGCTATATGGAATACCATTTGAAGGATATTTTATAGATGCTGGAACTCCTGAATCTTACTTAGAAGCAAACTTCAAACTGTTAGATATCAATATCGAAAGTGAAAAAAATGAATTAAAAAATAAAGTGCATATTCACGAAACAAGCAAAGTTGTAGATTCTTTAATAGGGCCAAATGTAATAATTGGTCCAGATGTATTCATAGAAAAATCTGTGATTTCAAATACAGTAATACTTTCAGACTGCAAGATTTATGGATCTACAATTAACAATTCTATTATTGGCCCTAATATTTCATTAAATCATGATGTCGAAAATACCATAATTGCGCCTGAAGGAGAAAAGATTTTTTAATTATGCCTTTAAAAATTTTGCAGATTCCAGTGGGGCCTCTAGATATGAATGCAACTTTGGTAATGGATGAAGAATCAAAAGAAACTATATTCTTTGATCCTGGTGATGAAATAGAAAAAATAATAAATTTAGCCGATTTAGAAGGAATGAACATTACTCGCCTTATTGCAACACACTGCCATATTGATCACATTGCTGGAAGCAATGAAGCTATGGAAAGACTAAAACTAAAATTAGAAATATCACCCTTAGGAGTTACTATGCTCGGCAATGTTGGGCCTATTGCGGCATCATTTGGATACAAAATCTCAAAAATAGAACATGGTGGATTTCTTAATGAAGGCGATAACGTAACAATAGGAAATACTACGTTTGAAATTTTACATTGCCCAGGCCACAGTCCCGATTCATTGTGCTTTTACACTAAAGGAGTACTAATTGGAGGTGATGTTGTTTTCAAAGGATCAGTAGGTAGAACTGATTTACCAGGAGGAAATCCTAATGAGCTTATGGAAAGTATAAAGCAAAAAATTTTACCGTTACCTGACAATACAACCATATATTCAGGACATGGACCTAAGACTATCCTTGGAGATGAAAAGAAAAAAAATCCTTTCATTACAGGAAAAGTCAATTTGATGTAAGTATGACATACAGGAACTATCACAAAAAAGTAGAAAAAATCTGTAAGATTATTGAAAAAAACAAGAATCTAATTACAACAAGTAGAAAAGGGCATAATCATCGTGATTTACAATTCAAAATTAAGCAAACGAAAATTGAAACTGCACAACTTGATTCTATATTATCTATTGAAAAAGACAGTATAGATTGTGAAGCTTCAGTAAGCGTAGGTCAGATAAATAGAAAAACTATACCTAAAAAGAAAATGGTACCTTCATTACCTGAGGGTGATAATTTTACAGTAGGTGGATGTTTAGGTGGATTAGCTTTAGGCTCTAATTCTTATATCTATGGATTTTTCAATAATAATGTTATAGATTTCGATATTGTGCTCGGTAATGGAGATCTTGTTAGAAATGTCTCAAAAAAAAATCATTCAGACTTGTATTACGGTATTGGAGGAACATATGGAACAATGGGAATTATCACAAGAGTCAAAATGAAGCTAATAGATTGTGAAAATTATGTGAAAATAAATTATCTACACTATAAATCTTTCAATGAATTTTATTCAGATTTTTCACTAAGGATAAAAGAACAAAAAGATGATTTCATTGAAGCTTTTGTAAATAGTAAAAATGATTTCACTATTGTATGTGCTAATTTTGTTAAAGAGATTAGAAAAGAAGAAATATTAATCATAAAAGATAAAAGTATTCTAAAACAAAGGCACATGTGCATTTATGCCCAGATAGCAAATAAAAAAGATTTTAACTATTTGAGACTCGTAGATTATTTAGAAAGATACAGCTATTCTGCTTTTTGGGGCCATTATCTTTACACTCCATATAAGTTAAGAGATTATCTCTACGCAGGACTAGTTTATTCTTTAATTCCTAGAAAGATGATTCAAGGAGACGGACTAAATGTTGGTAAATATTTCTTAGCTGCTAATCAAATTGTAGGAGATTATGCGAGAGACGAGCACGTCCTTACTACAGACATCGGCGTACCGCTATCTAATTTGAGGAAAGCTTTAGAATTAGTTGATGAAATGACTGAAACGTATCCTCTATGGATTTGTCCGAGTAAAGATAATTACCACCCTGATAAGACATTCAGTACAAGAAGAAAAGATATTTGTGAAGATAACATGATTATAGACGTAGGAATTTATGGCATTAAAAATAGTAATATTGATTCAAAAATTATAAACCAGACCTTTGAAAAGTTTTCTTTTGCTAATGGTGTGTTTAAAGGATTTTTTTCAACGTGCTATTTTGAGTACAACCAATTTTGGGAACACTTTGATAAAAATAAATATGACCAATTAAGGAAAAAGTACCACGCTAGTAGTAATTTTATGGATATCTATGAAAAAATTACATATAGAAATGACTCAAAGAAAATCGCCAAAAATACACTAAGAAGTAAACTCTTTACATTTTTTGGAAAAGGATATCTAAGACAAATAAATATGAATAAGAAAAAATTAATAAAATAAATTATGGATGCACTAGTCGTAGGAAACAGGCCGCTGAGTAAAAGTATAATTGAATTGTCTAGGAATAAATTAATTGTTGCAGCTGACGGAGGCGCTGATAGACTTCTAGAGTATGAAATTTTGCCTGATAAAGTAATAGGTGATTTAGATTCGATTTCTGATAAAACGGCTACAAAGCTAGAAGATTGGTTAATATTAAACAAAGATATTCAAAAAACCGATTTAGAGAAAGCTGTAGAATATGCTATTGAAAGAGGTTCAAAGAAAATTCAAATTGTTGGGTGGTCAGGAGGAAGAATTGATCACACAATTGCTGCTTTAGGCCTAGCTTTTGACTCCAGAATTGAACTTATTGATGATAAATTCACCGTAAAATGTATTTCAGATTTAGAAATCATAGAAGATGAAAAAGGCACCTTATTTTCTCTAATTTCGGTCCCTGAAGCCAGAGTTAGTATCCAAGGGGCAAGATGGGAATTAGATCATGAAAAACTAAAGATGGGAGGAAGAGGAATTCATAATGAAATCGGAGAATCAGGAAAAGTAGAAATCCAATGTCACAGTGGAAATATGCTCCTTATCCGCGGAAATTTTGTTTTATTTCACCAATAATAAGATAGGCTATATCTTTGACAAATCAATCATTCTATCAGAAAAAAGCTTTGCTTCCTCTATGTTATGAGTTACTAATATTGCAGGACAGCTACGACCTTTAAGCAAAGCTCTCACGTCATTTATTAATTTGATTGACATGTCTAAATCTAATGCACTAAATGGCTCATCTAACAATAAGACATTTGGATTCGCAAGAAGAGCTCTAGCGAGAGCGACTCTCTGTCCCTCACCTCCTGACAAAGTATCTACATCTCTATCTTCAAAGTTAGGCAAACCTACTTCGACAAGAGCTTTATCATGATTATAAAATGAAGCAAGTGAAAGATTTCCGGAAACTGTTAAATGAGGATAAAGAACCGGTTTCTGAAAAAGTAAACCAATACCACGCTCTTCTGCAGGAATTTTAGTTATGTCATCACCATTCAACAATATTTTGCCCGAATCTAACTCTTCGAGGCCGCAAATGCATCTTAAAAGCGTAGTTTTACCACAGCCCGAAGGACCTATTATTGCTAATATTTCTCCTTTTTCAAGATTTATGCTCAATTCATTAAAGAGAATTTTACCATATTTTTTAGACAAATTAAGACAGCTTAGCATCAGAACATACCTCTGTCTTTAGTATTTCTAAATTTTTCAACTATCAAGAATAGAATCATTGTAATTAACATAAGAACCGTAGCAACTGCATTCGAAGATGGAACCGTAAGTGGATCTTTCATAGGTTTGCCTCTTAAAGAATCTATTAGTAAAGGAAGAGTTATCCATTCTGAATTACGAGCAACAATAAAGGAAGCTCCAAATTCACCCAAAGACATAGCTAATGTAAAAACCGTAGCAACTAGAATGGAACCTTTCATTAACGGCAATTTAATCTTAAAGAACCTGCTAAAATTACTCATTCCCAAGACTTTGGCATTCTCATCGTAACTTAAATCAAAGGAACGCAAAGCTGGTAAGATTATTCGTACTACAAAAGGGACTGTGATTATAACATGAGCAAGAACTGGTAAAAAACGAAAATCATATGCTGCACTCGGATTAAGTTTGATTATACCTAACATGACACCTAATCCAATCATAGCCGCACTTAGAGCAAAAGGTAACATTGTGTATATTTCTAATATTCTAGATAAATTAGAATTGTTTTCTTCAAGCTGGTGTATCGTTGATGCTAAAATATATCCTAAGGGTAATGCAATAATTAAGGTTCCAAATGAATAAATTAATGAGTTGAATAAAGCTTCCGAAAGCGGTGGGAATGAATATGATCCTTGGAATGCTTCATACCAGCCTTCTGTGCTCCATTTAAATGAAGTTGAATTCTCACTCACGTCTCTAACTCTAAATGAACCCAGAATTACTGAAATAATAGGTAATTGCACGAAAAAAATAGCCGGTACTAAAACAAACCAGCCTTTAGCATTTTTATTTTGAACAAATAATTCACTCGCTTGTTGCCATTTTGTTTGCCTCCTTTGCTGTAAAAAAGACATTAGCCAAAGAGATGCCAAAAGTACCAAAAATTGAATAAACGAGGCTCCAAGAACGATATCTGAAGATGACTCCATGTAGCCTTGAATTCCTGCTGAAGAAGATACTTCAGCCATGGTACTTTCAAGTGTTTTATCTCTGACTGTAATCCACTTAACAAGTGCGAAAGAAGTAAATGAAAAAACGAAAGTCATGCATGATGCTGCAGCAATCGAAGGCGTCAAAATAGGTATCCATAAATTTTTTAACCTTGAAAAAAAAGTAATGCCATTAGGTAATAGCAATAATTGTTCTTCAAAATTAGGATTTAAAGTCGATAAAACAGGTTCACAAAATCGAATTATTAAAGCAATATTAAACCAAGCATGAGAAAAAATCAAAGTCCACCACCAAGTAGATTCGTCAGTCCTAACGTCTAATCCATATGGTCCTGTAATGGTCAAAAAACCCATTGCTGCGATAATCGCTGGAATAACAAAAGGTAATGTTAGAATTGACCTCAAAAAAGGCTTGAATGGCCAACTGTATCTCCCTAAAACCCAAGCTACGGGAAAACCAATTAATACAGTTAGAATTGTTGAAAAAAAGGCCTGGACAAAAGTAAAAGTGATACTATTTTGTGATACGTAGTTTTGATCTAATGATTGAATCCATAATATAGGATTAAAGCCAGATACCAAAATTAGTCTATCTATGGCAAAAACAATTGGAATAATTGTAATTGCTGAATATATGAAAACTGCTAAAATGCTAAAAAACTTTTGAGTATTATTCACTTTTAATCATTGCTTCATTCCATTCTTCAAGCCAAATCTCCATATTTTTACCAATATCTACGTTAGATATGACTGCTGGGTTAGACGGAATTATTGAATTAAAGCGGTAACCATTTTCTTCTGGTAAATTTTGTCCTTCTAAAACTGAATACATTAAATTTTCAACCGGCATTTGTGAATTAACTTCTGAAGAAATGAGATATTCAATAAACTTTTCTGCATTTTCTGAGTTTCCTCCCTTGATTGCTGAGGCGTACTCCACTTGGAAGAAAGCTGTCTTGTCAATATCAAGTGAGGCTGATTTTGTCCAGTTACCATTGTACCATGACTCAACGCCTGGAGAGTGACAATAAGATACTGTAATGTGTGCATCCCCGATATAACCTTCAGTATATTCTCCATAACCTCCAGTATAATGTGTCTCATAAGCTTCTGACCAACCTGAGGTTATGATTGCATCATTGTCTTTCATGGCAGTCCACCAATTACTAAAATCATCGTCATTATTTTGCCAGTCAAAATAATCAAGAGTCGCAAGCATAAATCCTCGTCCAGGACTACTTGTAATTGGCGACGGAAGTGCTACTTTTCCTTTCCATTCTGGCTCAGTAAGGTTCCACAAGCTTGTGGGTATTGTAAAGTTTAATCCATCAACAATGCTTGAATCATAATTAAGGCAGATGAACCCCATATCAAATGGAGTCGCTAAATTTCCATCATAGGGGCCCAGAGCTGGCATTTGACTAGATGAATTTCTTCCTGAAATTGAATCTTGTACAATGCTGACCTCTTCAAGAAGGTCCAATTCAATAGCTGTTGGAAGATATGTATTGTCTAGGCCAATAGCTAAATCGACATTACCTACTCCTTTATTCTGAATCAAATAACTAAGGATAGATCCTGAATCTTCAACCTTAATCATCTTAACTTCTAAACCTGTACTATTTTCAAACTTAGAGATCATGCTGTCAGATAAAGCATTAACATCATAAGTTAAGATAACTAACTCGTTATCACTCTTATCCTCTGAAATACAACCTGTAAAAGAAGGAAATAAAATTAAACAGGCAACCATTAACTTACTAAAATGTGGAAAATTCATGCCATCACCCTCATTGAAGATGCTATATTTTCCACAATCTGACAAACTGTATCAGATTCTGAGCTAAAAATGTATAATGATGGTTCAAAACCATATCCACCTTCGTCTATCATAGCATTTGATTTTAAAACATTCTTACTAATTACTAAATCCTCATCATTTCTTTTTAGTTTAACGATTTTTAAGTCTAGTTTCTCAAGTACTTCTGATATCATAGGATCCCATCTAAGATTTATTATTGTAGATATTTTAGAATCCAGTTTCCTTAACTCTAGCAACAAATCCGATAAGTGAGAAGAACCTCCAAATTTTGGAGATGAAATAGGCCGTGCTTTGTTTCCAATCGGTGTTAAACGACCTGGGAATGCAGCAATATCGGATTTACTCACCGCATTATTAGAGGCCATTGCTATGTTAACACGCACCTGAGGAGAAAGTAAAGGTAAAGCAGATTCCAAACGCCGGCGCACTGCTGTTAATTGATTAAGAATTTGCTCTTTGTCATCTTGTAAAGGAAAGTTAATTCTGATTACTTGTTCGTCTACATTAATATTTAATGACCATTTAGATACTTCTTGAGATTTTAAAATATCTGCTAATGATACAGAGGCTTCTTGCAAATTACTTTCTATTGGCTCGCTATATTTTTTAGGTAAAGTATGCAAATAGTTACCAGCCATTACCTGACTAACGCCTAAGGCTTTACCTAAGTTAGATTGAGTCCAGCCTTCATTTGACAAAATTCTACAAGTCCTTCCTCTCAACTCTTTAATCAAAGTTCCGTTTAATTCCACAGGCATCATATTAATCATTTATATAAATTAATAACCTATTTATAAAATTATGTAAAGCTTTTTCAAAGGGCTGGCTTAAATGAGAATAGGAGAAAAAAATTGGCTGAAAATATTCCTTTAGAAAAACAACATTTAGATGATATATTTAATGAAACTGGATTTAATTCAAAAAACTTATCTATAAGAGAAACTAATAGACTAGCTACAATAATTAACAATAAGCATAACATAGAATTTGTTAGGATGGAGATGGGAATTCCTAATATCCCTACTTCTGATATTGCTAAAGAAGCTGAAAAAGAAGCAATCGATAAAGGATTTCAAGGATTTTATCCTCCATTCGATGGAATTCCTGAGTTGAAAAAGGCAGGGTGTGAATTTGCAAAAGCTTTCTTAGATTTAGACTTAGAAAATAAGCATGTCATCCCTACATGCGGTTCACTACAAGGTGGATATATTTCTCAGGCGCTAGCAGGTAATATGATAAAGGGCAAAAAAACCATTCTTTACTTAGATCCTACATTTCCTGTAACAAGATATCAAGCTAAATTTTTAGGACTTGAGGCTATTGGAATTGATTTATATGACTACAGAGGCGAAAAACTAATTAATGAGATAAAAAAGCATGTTCTAAATGGACAAATTGGTGGAATATTATGGTCATCGCCTAATAATCCTAGCTGGTCATGCCTTAATGATTTTGAACTAAAAGAAATTGCAGATATTTGCGATACAAACGAAATTCTTGCAATTGAAGATTTAGCTTATATCGGAATGGATTTCAGAAAGGACTACTCTGTCCCATTTTCTGAGCCATTTATTCCAACAATTGGAAAATACGGTAAGAATTGGATTACGTTGATATCTGCATCTAAAGCATTTTCATTTCCTGGACCAAGATGTGCTATAGCAATAATTTCTCCTCATATCAACGAAAAAAAATATACTAACTTAAAAAAATTTTGCGACAGAGAACAATTTGGACATGCATTCTCCTTAGGCGGATTGTATGTTACTACCTCAGGAACAAGTCATACTGCTCAATATGGACTAGCTAAAATGCTAGAGGCTGCAACAAGTGGAGAATTTAATTTCATAGAAATTACAAGCGAATACGGAAGAAGAGCGGAAAAAGTAAAGGAAATATTCTTAAGATACGGATTCGAACAAGTTTACAAAAAAGATATAGATGAAACTGTTGGAAATGGTTTCTACTTGACAATGTCATATCCGGGATATGGAGGTAACGATCTTATGCTCGAATTATTAAGATATGGAATATCCACTATCACCCTAAAATCAACAGGTTCAGTTAGACACGAAGGGCTGCGCGTGTGTATTTCTTTTATAGGGCTAGACGACATGCCAACATTAGAAAATAAATTACAAAAATTTATGGAAGACCACAAATGAAACCTGATGAAATTGATTATGATAATTTGACGTTTTCGTTCACCGAAACAAAATCAATGTATGTTTCAAAATGTAAACTTGGCGAAGATTGGAAAAAAGGACAGTTAATCCCTTTTAATGACATTAAAATTTCACCTGCTGCTACAATTCTAAATTATGGTCAAGGCCTCTTTGAGGGTATGAAAGCTTACCGAACCAAAAACAATGAAATCATTATGTTCCGTCCTGAGGAAAATGCCAAAAGAGCTGCAAATGGATGTCTAAGATTATCAATGCCTGAAATTTCTAAAAGCGTATTTTTAGACGGGGTTACAAATGTCGTAAAAGATAACGTTGATTATATTCCTAGTACGGAAAAGGGTGCACTCTATGTAAGACCAATTATATTCGGTTCTGGAGAAGGCCTCGGAGTTGCCCCTTCTTCGGATTACACATTCATGGTATACTGTTCCCCCGTTGGACCTTATTTCAAAGGAGGATTAACTCCGATTAAACTTATAGTAACTAATGATTACCATCGTGCACCTTTGAAAGGAACTGGAGGTGTGAAGGCTGTGGGAAACTACGTTCCTGGAATGCTCCCAAGTGGAGTTGCTAAGAAACAAGGATATGCTGAAGTAATTTACCTAGATGCTGCAGAAGAAAAATATATTGAAGAAGTTGGAGCTGCAAACTTTTTTGCAATATTTGGAAATAAATTAGTCACGCCAAACTTAACCGGTTCTATATTACCTGGAATAACAAGAGATTCAGTTCTATTTTTAGCTAAAAACGAACTAAATATGGATGTGGAGGAAAGAAGAATTGGTATTGATGAAGTTATGAAAGCAGATGAAATCTTCTGTGCAGGTACTGCAGCAATCATCTCGCCAATTGGATCAATAAGATATAAAGACAATAAGTACAATTTTTCTAATGGGGAAGTTGGTAAAATAACTAATAAACTATATAATTTTTTAACAGACATACAATTTGGAAACAGAAACGACGACTATGGATGGATTAAAAAATTATGAAAGAAAATGTTCTTACTAAAAAAATAACTGATAAAAAAGCTATAATTGGAATAATTGGAATGGGGTATGTAGGAATTCCTTTGGGCATTGAATTTGCTCAAAATGGATTTGAGGTGTTGGGCTTCGATACTGATGAAGATAAGGTAAATGACATTAATTCGGGCAAACAAATAATGAAACATATATCTACAAAAAAGATGAAAGGTTTCATTGAAAACGGAAGTAGGGCGACCTCAGAATTTAATGAACTGGAAACTGTTGACTGTATCTTAATGTGCGTTCCAACGCCACTAGATATCTACGAACAACCAGACATGTCGTTTGTTGAAAAAGCAACTACTACTATTTCTCAAAATCTTAAAAAAGGACAACTAATAATTTTAGAATCTACCACTTATCCTGGAACAACGAAGGAAATTATTAAACCTATTTTAGAAACATCTGGTTTAGTTGCAGGCAAAGATTTCTTTTTAGCATATTCTCCTGAACGTGAAGATCCTGGAAATAAAGATTTTTCAGTTTCTAGAATTCCAAAAGTAATTGGAGGATTAACGTCAAAGTGTCTTAATGTTGCAAACACCCTATATTCACAAATAATTGACAAAACCATTAACGTTAGCTCGCCTGAAACCGCGGAAGCTACGAAACTAATGGAAAACATATTTCGTGCTGTGAACATAGCAATGGTAAACGAGCTAAAATTAATTTTTGAAAGAATGAATATTAATATTTGGGAGGTCATTGATGCTGCAGATAGTAAGCCATTTGGATTTATGCCATTTTATCCAGGGCCGGGAATGGGAGGGCATTGTATCCCAATAGATCCTTTTTATCTTTCTTGGAAGGCAAAAGAATACAATACAGAGGCAAAATTTATAGAACTAGCCGGCGAAATAAATCGTAAAATGACTGAAAATGTAGCTCACAGAGTTGGAAAAGCTTTGAATGACCATTCTAAAAGTATACGGGATAGTAAAATATTGGTATTGGGACTAGCTTACAAAAAAGATATTGATGATATTAGGGAATCACCTGCATTAAAAATAATAGAGTTACTAAAATTTAAAGGTGCAAAAATATACTATCATGATCCTTACATTAAAAATGCAACAAAAATCGAATATACTGATTTAAGTAAAGATAATTTAGCCAAAGCTGATGCTGTTTTAATCACTACGGATCACTCAAATGTAGATTATGAAAAGGTAGGGAAATACGCTAAGCTAGTTATTGATACAAGAAATGTAATGGCTAGTGTAAAAAATCCAAAAGCTCATATCTTAAGAGCATGAATAAACAAAAGCAAATTACTTTGCAAACAAGAATTGCTGAACGTTATGCCAGAATAGTCGACAATAAAGACGAGTTTTCTAGAAGCATAAATCAACCCCTGAAACAATCATTTAGGATAAATTCTTTGAAAGGAGATACTGAAAAAATACTAGAAAGTCTAAGAAAATATGATAATTCTATTTCATCTACAAATTGGTACGAAAATGGATTCATAACAAATTTAGATAATTTAGGAAGCAGTATAGAGCATTTTTCTGGCCAAATTTATATACAAGAACTAACGTCAATGATGCCTGCGTTATCAATCGCTGACGTCAATGAATCTAAAAGGATAATAGATTGTTGTGCTGCACCCGGATCAAAAACTACACAACTTGCTGAAATGATGAAAAATAAAGGAGAAATTATAGCAAATGATAACAAACATTCACGGTTGAAGGCATTAAGAGGTAATTTAGACCGATTAGGAATAGTAAATACAACAGTCACCCTGAGAGATTTTAGGTCATTCCCAAATACAAAAGCTGACATTTATCTCGTTGATGCACCATGCAGTTCTGAAGGTACAATTCGTAAAAAAAATACAATCAATAAAAATCTCAAAGAAAAAGATTATGAAAGATTTTCAAAAATACAAAAAGGTATACTCAACAGAGCCTGTGAAATGGCTGAAAGAGGAGATCAAATAGTCTATTCTACCTGTACTTTTGCGCCAGAGGAAAATGAACATGTTGTAAATTCAATATTACAAGAACATTCTGTAAAATTAAATAATATAAACATAAAAAATCTAAAAATGGGAAAAGGAATTAAGAATTGGAAAGATGAAAAATTTGATAGTGAAATAGAAAAATGTAGAAGAGTCTGGCCACATCACAATGACACAGACGGCTTTTTCATAGCGAGGATTGAAAAATGTTAGTTTTACTAAAAAAAGAAAAAAAAGAAATGCTAATTGAATACTGCGAAGAAAGATTCGGAATTTCTAAAATGATATTTGAGAATTATCAATTGTATGAAGGAAGCAAGAACAAAATATACTTAATCAAAGAATTACTTGAATTAAGATTTATACCAGAAAGCTCTGGATTGTGTATATTTAGATTCG
>MIZB01000285.1_pt1 | contig 32379 bp, 38 predicted proteins | sample 888171 | NCBI WGS metagenome assembly MIZB01 (sample SAMN05440186, study PRJNA335308) | marine metagenome | isolation source: marine water
TACTCAAGCTTGCATGCCTGCAGGTCGACTCTAGAGGATCCCACATCGTTTGATTACTGAGGCTGTGTTCTCAGCAGGAGCAACAGGAATTATCGCGCATGCATTTCCAGGACCTGAGTCTTTGAAAGCAATTAGATCAGTTGATCCAAGTAAAGAGATGTATGTTGTAATCACAATGTCACATCCTAAAGGGGGTGACTTTTTCAAGATAGAAGAATTTTGTTCTTTAGCATTAGAGGTTGGAGCAACAGGCGTTGTAGCTCCTGCGACTAGACCTGAAGATGTAGCTCGAGTCAAAAGTTTAATTGGAGATTTAGAAATTATATCACCAGGAGTAGGTGCTCAAGGTGGAGATCCTAAAGAAACAATAAAAGCTGGAGCAGATTTTATTATTGTTGGAAGAGGGATTTATCAGGCAGACAATCCTGCATCAGCAGCAGAAAAATATATGTCAGATATGAACATAGATGATTAAGTTACGAAATTTTTTCAAATCATTTGGTCCAAAGAACGTTCTTAGAAGTTTAGATTTAGACATTGATTCAGGAGAAATAGTAACAATTAAAGGAAAAAATGGCAGTGGTAAAACTACACTGTTGAAGGCTCTGTCTACATTGGAAAAGCCAGATGATTATGATTTGGCAGAAATAGATGGATTTGATTTGGTTTCAAATTCAGAAGAAATAAGGTCGAGAGTAGGTTTTCTATCTCATAATCCTCCATTTTATCCAGAACTGACTGGTCTCGAAAATTTAGATTTTTGGCTTGATTTGCATCCTGCTGATTATGACTTAGATTATGCAAGTGAAATGTTAGCTAAAGTAGGTCTTATCATGTTCAAAGATGACATGGCTGGTAATTACTCTAGAGGAATGATTCAAAGGTTAGGATTTGCAATTGCAATAGCACATTCACCAACTACCCTTTTACTTGATGAACCTTTTACAGGACTAGATGATGAAGGTAGTCAAATAATTGAGGAGCATTTGATTAGATTGAAAGAAGAGGATTGTAGTATTTTACTCTCATCACATGATAATATTTCATTTACAGATAGAACATTGGAATTAGATCAGGGAGCTATAAAATGAATCCAATCTTAGTTCTTCTGAAAAAGGAATTAAGGGTTGAATTCCGAACATTACAGGGCATTGTTCCTGCAGCATTACTATCCTTCATGATTCTCATGTCTCTTAAATTTTCCATCATGGATTTAGTAGTCATTGAGAAATCAGGAATTTTATGGGTTTCAATTCTTCTAACTGGTTTGGGACTGATTACTCACACAGCAACCAGAGAAATTGAAAGAAGAACGATTGAAACCTTGAAGTTAGCCCCAATATCAAGATATGAATTGTATCTAGGAAGGGCTTTTGGTTCTATGATTTTACTTTGGCTTTTGAGCACTATTGTGTTCTTGTTATTTGTAGTCCTTTTTGGAAATGTATTTGGAGATGAATGGATTTTGGCTTACGTAGTTGTCTTAGTGGGTTGTATTGGAATTGCAGCAGTGGGCACTCTAGCAGCAAGTTCCATGACTCCTATGTACGGAGGCTGGATGCTGACTTCGCTTTTCTCTATACCAATTCTACTATTTACTGTGATTGAGGCTGGAATTAAGTGTACAGATTCTTTGATTACAGATTCTTCTGATTTCCAGCTAGCATTGACCTTACTTTTCCTTTACAATATGGTTTTTGTAACTGGTGGAGCTTGGTTAAGCGAGATATCTGAATAATTATTTTTTAAGTTTCAAAGAAGCTGAATTGATACAATATCGAAGTCTTGTTGGCTCAGGACCATCATCAAACAAATGTCCCAAGTGAGATTTACAGTTTGAACATACAACTTCAATACGTTTCATTCCATGGGCGAGATCTTCTTTTTCAGTAACTATTTCTTCACTAGCTTCTTTGAAAAAACTAGGCCATCCAGTCCCCGAATCAAATTTGTGTTCAGATTCAAATAATATTTCATCGCAACAAACACAGTGATATTTGCCTTCATCATGACAATCCCAATATTCATTTTGAAATGGAGGTTCAGTAGCACTACATCTACAAACTTGGTATTGTTCTGGCGTTAACTTTTCTTTCCATTCTTCTTCGCTCATTTTTTTAAGTTTTTGCTTATTTCTTTTAAAGTTTTCAATGTTTCAATTCTAACCTTTGTATTAGTATAGTTAGAATCATGAAAATCTAAAATCAATCTAATTACTTCACTTGATAACATGATAAAGAAAAACGATATTATGCCAAGCATAAACATCGCTAAAGTTAAAAAAGAATCCACTTCTATAAGCATTAATCCAATGAAAAAATATATTATTAAAGCAAGAAAAGCTATTACTTGGATAATACTAATATAATAAGTATGGTAAGGGAAACGTCTATCAGACTTCATTGATGAATATGAGTGGCTGTTTATTTCCTTTTCCTCTTTTTCTTTTTCAGCCCTTATTTTAGCATTTTCTTTTTCTCTTTCAGCTCTTATCCTAGCATTTTCTTTTTCTCTTTCAGCTCTTATCCTAGCATATTCTTTTTCTCTTTCAGCTCTTATCCTAGCATTTTCCTCATCTTTTTCTAATTTAGCTTTTAATTTTGAGCATTTAGCTTCATGTAATTCACTACTTTCCTTATCTTCAAATTCCTCATTACATTCTTCACAACTCCAATTATAATCCTTATCTTTCAAAATACCGGTGGATTTTTTGACATTTTCAACAAGGTTGTCCCAATTAGTTTTAATTTTTTTATTCTCATTTTTTTCTAACATTTCAATAATTTCATTTTTATTCCCCAAGGTGGATAAATTTCTTTCTTTTGCTAATTCAATAAGTTCTTTCTTCGTCATAGAAGCATAATCATACTCTTTTTCGCTCATATTATTCCAGCAGATTTCCCTCCTTTTTCAAATGCATTCAGTGCATGATCCAAATCATCTTTTTCTAATCCTGCACTCATCATAACTCTAATTCTTGATTTATCAGGAGCAACCATTGGGAAAACAATAGGCAAAGCAAACACATCCATTTCCAATAGTTTTGCACTCAATTCTTTAGCTTTGTGTGATTCTCCACACATAACTGGAATGATTGGAGTTTCAGAGACTCCCGTATCGAATCCCATTGATTGAACTTCTTTTCTGAAATATTCAGTGTTTGACCATAATTTTTCAACGTGCTCAGGTTCACTTTCCAATACTTCTATCGAAGCTTTACAAGCTGCAATAGTGGCAGGAGGTGCTGAACCAGATAGTAACATTGTTCTTGATTTATTGAAAGCGTAGTCTACCATGTGCTTTTCACCAGCAACAAGACCGCCAACTACTCCAAAGGCCTTAGAGAAAGATCCAGATTCCATATCAACTTCATCTTCAACACCGAAATGAGCACCAATTCCTCTTCCGCCAGCTAAAACACCTTCACCATGACAATCATCAATGTATGTCATAGCACCATATTCTCTAGCTAATTTGGTTATCTCATCAAGTGGTGCAATATCTCCATCCATAGAGAATACTCCATCACTAATAACCAAAGTTTTCTCACTTTTCTTTGTGGCTTCTTTCAATCTATCTTCTAATTCTCCCATATCATTATGAGCATAAATTGTACGATTTTCTTTCTTGACGCCAGATAATCTTACTCCATCAATTATTGAACCATGATTTAGTTGATCTGAAATAATAGAATCATTTTTACCTGCTAATTGAGGAATTAATCCTGAATTGACTGCGAAACCAGTTTGGTAATACAATGCAGCTTCCCTATTCTTAAATCTAGCAATTGTGTCCTCAAGTTCGTTGTGGATATCCATGTTGCCTGCAATAGGTCTAACACTTCCACTTCCAGCCCCGTGCGACTTTACAGCATCAATAGCAGCTTGCTTAACTTTAGGATGATTACTCATGCTAAGGTAATTATTTGCACAGAGCATTATTCTCTCTTTATCGTCGATAATAGCTCTACCTGTTGACGGCCCACCTATAACGGGCGGTTTCCAATCAAATCCTTTCTTGACTAAGTCGTCATATTCTTTTTTCATCCAGTTTGTCGGGCTACTCATTCAATCTCCTTAGGTTTGTAATCATATGCTCAGTCATTTTTGATATATCAAATTTTGGTTCCCATCCCCAATCTTTTCTTGCATCGTCATCATTGATTGAAATTGGCCAAGTATCTGCAATATCTTGTCTGTAATCCGGTTTGTAAGTACAATCAAATTTCACATGTGAATTAATTTCTTTTTCTAACTCTTCAGCAGAAAAGCTCATACTTGATAAATTATAATTTGAATGGTAATTCAAAGATTCAAGAGGAGCATCCATTAGTTCTAACGTAGCTCTGATAGCATCATCCATGAACATCATAGGTAATCGAGTATCTTTATTCACAAAACATTCATATTTTCCGCTTTCAATAGCATCAAAATACATTTCAACAGCATAATCCGTTGTGCCTCCACTTGGCTTATGCTTCCAACTGATTAATCCAGGATATCTGATTCCCCTAACATCAATATTATGTTCTTTGAAATACATGTCACATAATTCCTCACCCTTAACTTTTGTTATTCCGTAAACTGTTGTTGGATTGAGTTCAACATTCTGTGAAGTGTTCTCTTTAGGTACATCAGGTCCAAATACTGCAATTGAACTAGGGCAGAATAATTTTTGGTTATATTTTTTAGCAATTTTAAGGACATTTTCTAAACCATTATAGTTTACATCATGGCATAGTTCAGGATTCTTTTCACCTGCAGCAGATAGTATTGCAGCTAAATGGTAAACAATTTCAATATTATTTTCTTTATTTATTTGCTCATAAGTTTCCATGTCACGAATATCACATTTTACAAATTTACCACTATAATTATTAGGTTCTTTCAAGTCTGAAGCAATTATTTTATCTTTACCATATTTTTCTTGTAAAGCAAGGACTAATTCAGTTCCAATTTGTCCTAATGCTCCAGTTACAAGAATCATATCCATACAACAGATGTATTGCTTTATATTGATTCCCAAAGAGTCATTAAATGCGTTTTTCATGACAATTTATGAGTGATGACTCACCAATCATAATTGTTAACCTAAAAGCCTACGAGGAAGGCTATGGTGCAGATGGTTATGATCTATGCAAAATAATGGAAGAAATAGCCCTTGAACACAAGGTTAATTTGGCTGCAGCAGTATCAGCAATTGACTTAGTAGACTTTAGTGATAATCTAGAAATTCCTATATTTGCGCAACATGTTGATGGCGTGAATTACGGTTCCCATACTGGAGCTATTTTGCCTGAAGCTGTTAGATATTCTGGCGCAGTCGGCACTTTAGTTAATCATGCAGAATGTCAGATGACTTGGGAAGAGATTGAAAAGACAATCAATCGTTGTAAGGAACTTGGCTTATCTACGGTACTTTGTACTGCAGACATAGAATCTTCAGAAAAAGGAGCTCACCTAAATCCAGATATGATTGCGGTAGAGCCTCCAGAATTAATCGGTGGAGATATCTCAGTTTCAACAGCTAAGCCAGAAATAATATCTGATACAGTTGAAGTTGTAAAGGAAATAAATTCAGATATTTCAGTACTTTGCGGAGCTGGTGTAAAGAATCAAAATGATATTTCCAAAGCAATGTCGCTAGGTTCAGAAGGAATTCTTCTTGCGTCAGGTGTTGTTAAATCTTCAGACCCAAGAAAAGTTTTACTAGATTTGATTAAAGGATTATAATCAATTTTATATACCGGCAGGAGTAGACAACCTCAGGTTGCCTACTACTTGTAATTTTTACAACTGTCAGGCCAGCCTATCCTTAATAACGGAGAAAATAAAATGTCGATAGGAATTGAACCTTTAGGAGAGATGGTTCTCGTGGAGCTTGAACAGGCTGCAGAAAAGACTGCAAGTGGATTAATGTTGCCTGAAGCTGCAAGAGAAAAAATGAATGTTGGTACAGTTGTTGCTGCCGGCCCTGAGTCGGAGAATGTCAAAGCTGGAGACAAAATAGTGTACAAGAAGTACGCCGGAACAGAATTGAGCTGGGGAGACACAGATTATCTTTTGATTAAATCTGAAGATCTTCAAGCTAAGGTTAAGTGAGGTAAAAAATGGCTAAACAAATGATATACGGGGAAGAAGCAAGAAAAAAGCTGCTCGACGGAATTACTGCAGCAACAGACGCAATTAAAGTGACATTGGGACCAAAAGCAAGAACAGTTGTATTGGATAAATCTTTTGGAAGTCCAACCATTATCAATGATGGAGTTACTATTGCAAAAGATATTGAATTACCTGACGCCTATGAAAACATGGGTGCTCAATTGGTTAAGGAAGTAGCAAGTAAAGCTCAAGATAATGCAGGAGATGGTACATCTACTGCTGCAGTTTTRGCTCAATCACTTTCATCATACGGATTAAGAAACGTTTCAGCAGGAATGTCTCCTGTAAAACCTCAAAAGCGGCTTCGATAAAGCTATAGAAACTGTAGTTGCAGATTTGAAGAAAGCATCTAAGTCAGTAGAATCTGGTGAAGTTATCAAGCAAGTGGCATCAATTTCAGCAAATAATGATTCAGAAATTGGTACTTTGATTGCAGACGCAGTCGAAAAAGTAGGACATGATGGAATTATCACTGTAGAAGAAGCAAAATCAATGGAAACCAGTTTGAAAGTTGTAGAAGGTATGGAATTCGATAAAGGATATGTTTCACCTTACATGATTACAGATCGTGAGAAGAGAGAAGCTGTTCTCGATAATCCAAAAATATTATTCACAGATCACACAGTTTCAGCAGCTCAGGATTTGATTCCAGCATTAGAAGTAGCAGTTAAGCAAAGCAAATCACCATTATTGATTGTTTCAAAAGATTTAGAAGGTGAAGCATTAGCTACACTTGTTCTTAATGTAGCTTCAAAAGTTGTAAAAGCTTGTGCAGTTAAAGCTCCAGGATTTGGAGATGAACAAGGTGAACAATTAGAAGATTTAGCAATACTAACTGGCGGAACTGTCCTTGTAAAAGATCAGGGCGCTGAGTTAAAAGAAATTACCGAAGCTCATCTAGGAACTGCTGACAAAGTAATTATTGGAAAGAATAAAACAACAATAATTTCAGGCGGCGGTTCAAAGAAAGCTATTGATGACAGAGTAGGAATACTACGCAGTCAATCCAATGTTGCATCTAGCAAATGGGATAAAGAAAAGCTAGACAAGCGTATTGGTCGTCTAAGCGGTGGAGTAGCAGTATTGGAAATAGGTGCTGCAACAGAAACCGAAATGAAAGAAAAGAAAGCTCGTGTCGATGACGCACTTAAYGCTACAAGAGCTGCAATGGCAGAAGGAGTAGTAGCMGGTGGAGGTGTCGCACTTCTTAGAGCATCAGAATCATTAGATAAAATGGCAAATAAATTGTCAGATGAAGAAGCAGTAGGYGTCAGAATMGTCCGTGATGCTTTAGCAATACCAGCAAGGCAAATTGCTGAGAATGCTGGAGAAGATGGATCAGTTGTAGTTTCTAAAATTAGAGAAGGAAAAGRTAATTTTGGATTCAATGCCAGAACCAACACTTACGAAGAYTTGATGAAAGCTGGAGTTGTAGATCCTGTTAAAGTAACAAGAAATGCAATYCAAGCAGCCGGTTCAATTGCCGGTTTAGTCCTAACCACAGAAACCYTAGTCTCAGATATACCMGATGAGARTGGAGGTTCTATGCCAGCCATGCCTGATATGGGCGGAATGGGCGGCATGGGTGGAATGGGCGGTATGATGTAAGGATTTTATCCTTTAATCTCTTTCAGTCTTTCGAAAACCGCTTTTGCGTGGCCGCGAGCCTTGACTTTTGTCCAGGCTTCGGCTACCAAACCATTCGGATCAATTAGGTAAGTAGTTCGTACTACTCCCAGATAGGTTTTACCATACATTGACTTTTCTTGCCAGACGCCGTAGTCTGCAAGCATTTGTTTTTCAGTGTCAGCTAGTAATTCCATCCCTAGTCCGTGTTTATCTATGAACTTGCAGTGTTTTGCAGCTGTATCAGGACTTATCCCCACAATAACTGCATCTTCACTTGTAAAATGGTCTAATTCTTCTGTAAACTCTTGTGCTTCTACAGTACATCCTGGAGTGTCATCACGAGGATAAAAATAAGCAACTAACCACTTACCTTTGTAATCTTCTAAGGTTTTGTTCTCTTCATCTTGGTTTGGCAATTCAAATTTTGGTGCCTTTTTTCCAACTTCTAGTATAGTCATACATTTCAGTAGACTACGATAGATATACGTTACAGTGGGATGTTACCATGCTTTCTTTTAGGTTGATTTTCTCTTTTGTTACCGTATCTTTCCAACCCCAAAATTAATTCCTTTCTGGTTTCTCTTGGGAAGATTACGCGATCAATATATCCCATTTCAGCGGCAACATATGGAGATGCAAATTTATCTTTATAATTATCACTTAATTCTTTGTGGGCTTTCTCTGGATCTTCAGCTTCTCCAATATCTTTTCTGAAGATAATATTTACAGCGCCATCAGCACCCATGACTGCAATTTCAGCAGTAGGCCATGCTAAATTCAAATCAGCACGTATATGTTTGGAAGCCATTACGTCATAAGCTCCGCCATATGCTTTTCTCGTAATTACAGTTAATTTAGGGACTGATGCTTCAGAAAAAGCATACAATAATTTTGCACCATGTCTAATAATTCCGCCATGTTCCTGTTCAGTTCCAGGTAGGAAACCAGGCACATCTACAAAAGTAACTAGTGGAATATTGAAAGCATCACAAAATCGAACAAACCTAGCAGCTTTAGTTGATGCATCAATATCTAAGCATCCTGCAAGAACAGAAGGTTGATTAGCGACAACTCCGATAGGATGGCCACGTAATCTTCCAAATCCAGTGATTATGTTTTTAGCCCAATGGGGTTGTACTTCGAACAAAGGATCGTCACAAATCAAGTTAATCAAATCCAACATATCGTAGGGGACTGTTGAAGTATCAGGAATGATTTCATCTAATTCCAAGATACCCTCAGATTCTTCCTTGGTATATGGAGTAATAGGTAAACTTTCCATATTATTTTGAGGAACAAAACTAATTAGTTCTCTTAAAGATTCAAACATGTCTTCTTCAGATTCACATGCTAAATGAGCAACACCAGAAACTGAATTATGAGTTATAGCGCCTCCGAGTTCTTCAAAAGTTACTTCTTCATGTGTTACAGTTTTGATAACATCAGGACCTGTGATAAACATGTGACTTGTGTCTTTCACCATTAGTGTGAAATCAGTCATGGCTGGACTGTAAACAGCTCCACCTGCACATGGGCCTAAAATTAGTGAAAATTGCGGAATAACGCCTGATGAAGTAACATTTCGGTAGAAAATTTCAGCATACCCTCCGAGACTAACAACGCCTTCTTGAATTCTAGCACCTCCAGAATCATTAAGTCCGATAATAGGACATCCTGTTTTGGCAGCTAAATCCATAACTTTACAGATTTTTTGTGCATGCGCTTCGCCTAAAGCACCTCCAAAAACTGTGAAATCTTGAGCAAAAAGGTACACAATTCTTCCGTTAATAGTACCATGTCCTGTAACAACGCCATCGCCATCAGGTCTCTTCTTATCTAATCCAAAATTATTGCTACGGTGCTTTACCATGGCATCAAGTTCTACAAAGGAATCTGCATCAAGTAGTGATTCTATTCTCTCTCGGGCAGTCATCTTTCCAGCTTTATGCAGTTTATCAATTCTAACTTGGTCTCCCTCTGAGACTTTCTTTAATTTTTTCTCAAGTTCTTTGATTTTATCAGATGTCCCCATCAATGGCCTATCAGCCCAGTTCTATAACTTTGTGCCTCCCCAAAATACTTAACATACACCTTCGATAAGCTAATGTGGCAAAAGGCGTCAAAGGTACACGTGATTTTTATCCTGAAGAGATGAGACTCAGGAATTGGTTGTTTGATAATTTCACATATGCTTCGCTTTTACATGGTTTTGAAGAGTATGATGCACCGGTTTTAGAAAATGAAGATCTCTATACTAGAAAGCAAGGTGAAGAGATAGTAAAACAATTGTATAACTTCAAAGATAAAGGCGACAGAAAGGTTAGTTTACGTCCTGAAATGACTCCTTCACTAGCCAGGATGGTAATGTCTAGGGCAGGTGTTCTTCCAATGCCAATCAAATGGTTTTCAATTCCTCAATGTTGGCGTTACGAAAGAATGCAAAAAGGAAGAGGTCGTGAGCATTTTCAATGGAATGTAGATATTTGGGGTACTAGCGAAATTTCAGCAGATGCTGAATTATTTTCAGTTATCACAACCTTCCTCGAAGGTGTTGGTTTAACTGATGAAGATGTAGTTATTCGAGTTAGTAGTAGAAAAGTTTTGGAAGAAGTACTAGGTTCCTTAGGCATTGAAGGTGATAAATTTGCACAAACGTGTATTATTGTTGATAAGATGGACAAGCTTTCTCCTGAAGTAATTAATAAGCAATTAAGTGAATTAGGGCATAGTTCAGAAATTATCTCAACAATTCAATCTACATTAGGATTGAAAAATTTAAATTCATTAAAGAAAGTGCTAAAATCAGATAGTAAGGCGTTGCAAGAGTTAACCGAATTGTTTGACGCAATAGATTCCTATGGCATTTCAGACTGGGTTAAATTTGACGGTTCTATTGTTAGAGGTCTTGCATATTATACAGGTTCAGTTTTCGAAGTCAATGATCGCAAAGGAAAGTTTAGGGCAATATGCGGTGGTGGGCGATATGATACGCTTTTATCTACTTTAGGAGGAAAAGATTTACCAGCTACAGGGTTTGGCTTTGGAGATATGGTAATTATGGAATTATTGAAAGATAAAGGCTTACTTCCACAATTGCTTAGTGGAGTCGAAGATGTAGTTATTGCTTTAGATCCCGAATTGAAAAATGTGGCAGTGAAAGTTGCTTCAGTATTACGCGATTCAGATAGATTAGTAGATTTAGTCCTTGAAAATAAGAAAATGAAATGGGCGTTTAAGCACGCTGAACGTGTTGGTGCCAATAGGATAATTTTGGTAGCTCCAGAAGAATGGAGTCGTCAAAAAATTAAGGTTAAAGATCTACAAACTGGTGAAGAATTCGAAACTACTTTAGAAGAAATTTAAACTTCACATTCGTTCAAAGGTTTATCATTCCTAGTTCTAACAATTATCGGAAATTCAAAGCATAATTGGCCTTTACTATTTCTCTCTTGTCTACGTTGATATTCTAATTCCACGACAAACCAATCTTCTTCTTTAAGTTCAGTTTTTTCTAATTTATATCCTTTCTCTAGTAATTCTGAGGTGACAATGTCCATATTTTCTTCGCCAAGTCTTCCACCTCCAGCCCATCCACAATCTACGAGGACAGGTTCATCGAAAAAAGGGCTATTCTCATATTGAGCCAGTCTGAACCTTGCAAACCGGACCTCATGCTTTCCAGAACCATTAGATACTTTTGTAACAATGCAATCGGTTGTTTCTATAAATTTAAATTTGTATGAACCTTTACGCTTTGGTTTTCCATTCATCGTGAAAGTAATTTGATCATCAGCTTTTCTAAGAATGAATCCTTCCCAATCATTTTCTTTTGCTTCATTAGCCATTTCTTCAGTAAAGACTTTAATTTTTCTATTGCCAAAATGATTTGTTAATTCTACTCTTTCAAGGAATGTGCGGTCAGTTACATCTTCGCCATACCAAAAAATAACATCAAAAACATTGTAATTGAACGTATATCCTTCAGTAATCAACGAGTCATATTTATTTTTTGCTTTAGCTTCAGTAGTAGTTTCAGTAGTCACAGCTTTCAGAACTTTTGGATCTTCCTTACCATCTTTGTCAAATGCAATTAATTCTCCAATGATTAATGATTCCTCAGGTAATTTTTCTAAAGCATTTTTAATTTCATTAACAACACTTAAAATTTCAGTTATAGGTTTAATTCTTCTAGTATATCCTATTTTTTCAGTACCAGTATTGTGTAGGAGTATACATGAGCCATCGTGTTTTCTTTCAGCTAACCATTCACCATCATAAGGATCATCATCTTTTTTCAATTTACTTATCGGTTTGCAAGGTGCAAATGACTGAGTTAAGGTTGAACTAACAACAATTTCTTCACCTAAAATGGCATCTTCGCGATTTTCTACATAACCTTCTTCTTTCTTTTTCTTAATTTTCCTTTCGTACTCTAAAATCGCCTGTTCGTTATCAGTAGTTTCATTACTCCTACCTTTATTTTTACCATGAACAGTTTCCTCAGTAACTTGCTTCTTTCCGTCTTCCTCTTCTTTTGATGTCCACCATTCAGTAATAATTACATTATCTTTGACTTCAATAATCATATGTTTTAGCCTTCCCGTCAAGTGTAATTGATACAATGTAGTTTTCATTCTAAAACACCTATAATTTAGTACTATAAAAAATGGGGCGAAGCCCGGGAATCGAACCCGGGACGAGGGAACCACAATCCCCCAGTTTAACCAAACTAGCCTAGCTTCGCCACTATATTCATGACCAACAAGGCATTACATAAAATTACTTGGTAATTAGATAATATCCTTAGGTCGATACTCGCCCCATACTTTGCGAAGTGAGTTACAAATTTCACCTAGRCTAACTTTTGCATTTACAGCTTYGATTATGTGTGGAAGTAAATTCTCATCAGTAGTAGCACATTGAGCTAACTTGTCAATATACTCATCTACATTTCCCCTTTTTTCTTTCAAAATTAATAGTTTTCCAATTTTTTCTTTAATTAATTCTTCATTAATCTTAGTAATTTCACTCTTAGTATCCTCCTCATCGATATATTTGTTTACRCCTACTATGATTCTTTCGTTTTCTTCAATTTCTCTTTGATATTTGTAAGCWGAATCCATTATTTGGGATTGGACCCATCCCTCTTCGATACATTGYAACATTCCACCGTTCGTATCAATTYGCTCTATAATATCCATAGTTTTTGAGACCAGTTCTTCAGTCATGCTTTCAATAGTATAAGACCCAGCTAGCGGATCTATGGTAAATGGTATTCCAGACTCTTCGGCAATTATTTGCTGTGTTCTGAGRGCTACTCTAGCCGCTTTTTGAGAAGGCAATCCTAAAGCTTCATCCATTGAATTGGTATGTAGACTTTGAGTCCCTCCTAAGACTGCAGATAAGGCTTGAATTGCAGTTCTAACTACGTTGTTGTGAGGTTGTTGTGCAGTTAGTGTAGAGCCTCCAGTCTGAGTATGGAATCTTAGCATCATTGATTTCTCATTTTTAGCATTGAATTCYTTTTTCATTATTCGAGCCCAAATTTGCCTYGCAGCTCTATATTTTGCWATTTCRTGAAGAAAATCATTGTGTCCGTTAAAGAAGAAAGCCATTCTTGGTGCAAAGTCATCGACATCCAAACCTTTTTCGACGGCAGCTCTCGCATATGTTACTCCATTTGCAATAGTAAATGCTAATTCTTGTTCAGTACTACACCCAGCCTCTCTTATGTGATAACCAGAAACAGATATAGTATTCCATTTAGGTATGTTTTTACTGCAATACTCGAATACATCTGTAGTCAATCTCATAGATTGCTCAGGTGGAAAAATGTACGTTCCTCTGGCAATATATTCTTTCAAAATRTCATTCTGTATWGTTCCTCTAAGTTGAGATTCTTTCACTCCTTGAGATTGTCCGGTAGCGACGTACATTGCTAACAACATTGATGCTGGAGCATTGATTGTCATACTAGTCGAAACGGTATCAAGTGGAACTCCATCAAACAATTGTTTCATATCWTCAATAGTRTCAATTGCGACYCCYACTTTTCCTACTTCACCTTGTGACATAGGATCRTCACTATCATATCCRATTTGTGTAGGCAGATCAAATGCTACAGATAATCCAGTTTGACCTTCATCTAGTAAATATCTGAAGCGTTTGTTTGTTTCTTCAGCAGTACCAAAACCAGCGTACTGCCTCATAGTCCACATTTTACCTCTATATCCTGTAGGATGTATTCCTCTAGTATATGGGAAAGAACCTGGAAATTCGGTTTCAGTATTTTTTACGTCTTCTGGAACGTTAAGTCTCTCTCTTTCATCCAATAATGCCTCTTTTCTTTCTGGATATCTCTCGAGAGTTGGCTTAAGTGTCTCATCTTCCCATTGTTTTTTACTCATTTCTTGGCCTCTCAAATCGTTCAATATATTTTAGCATTTTGGCATGTAATTCGTCAGATTTTTGTTTAGCATCTCCAGGTTTAATTGTAATTGGATCTAACCAAAAGCAGTAAACATTTGTTTTAATCTTATTTCTGTAAAAATCAATCATACTTCCCAATACATCTTTATCATTTCCATTGCTAGACCAATCCACACTTGGGTTATCAAAGCAAAAGACTAGAGGCTGTATTGGCATTCCACTATTTTCAGCAGCTTTGAAAACACCCATTTTGAAAGGATAAAGTTCCCCAAATGGAGAAGTTGTTCCCTCAGGGAAGATCCAAAGAGGTTTGTTTACTGCATCCCAATTATTCAACTGGTCAATTATAGTACTTCTAGACTTTTTCTTTTCCCTTTTTACCCATAAAACTCCCAGTTTTTGGCCTATAGGTCCGAATAGCAGATAATCCTTAATTTCTCTTTTCGCAACAGCACCGCCTGCCTTCAAAGCTAGGACTAATATTGGATCTAGGTAACTAGTATGATTTGGAACTAGAAAGCCGGGTTGAGGTTTTCCACGTACATAAATTTTTGTGTTATAACGTTTCATTAGCCTTCGGCACCAATTTGTTACATTTTCACGATATTGCTCTTGTGAGTAAAAAGGAATTTCTAATCTAAGTCTGATTAAAATGTAAATGAAATACAGAATTTCGATTACCCACACAGTAGACCTATGGCTTACTTGTTAAAAAGAAAACCTTTTACTCTAAATTAATGGAGCTTCGAAATCGTCTATGGTTTCTTCAAGGTCTTCGTCTGCAGCTAATTCGCCTCTTATCCTCAAGATTTCTCTTGATAATAACCAGTAAATCAGAGCTAGAGATCTTCTTCCCTTATTGTTTCCAGGAATTATAATATCTACATTAGTTGTTAGATTATTAGAATCACACATTGCAATTACAGGAATTTTGATGTTTGTAGCTTCTCTAAAAGCCTGAGCATCTGCAGCAGGATCAGTTAGAACAATAACTTTCGGTTCGATGAAGAATCTCATTTCAGGATTTGTCAATCTACCTGGAGTAAAGCGCCCAGCAATGCATTCGAATCCACAGGCTTCTGCAAACTTCTTTGCAGGCTTCCATCCGTACTGTCTTGCAGAAACAACTAGAACATCTTTAGGATCGAAATCTTTTAGAAATTGAGCAGCTTCTATCACTTTTTCAGACGTCATATTGACATTGAGTATTCTCAATCCATCGTCTCTTACTTTGTAGACATAAGGCTCCATATCCTTACTCTTCTGTTTGGTTCCAATGTGGACTCCACAGGTGAGGAAAGTATCCTCATCGATGAGCAGTTCTTTTGGTTCGACTTCGGTCATAGGAATTTCTCGCTGATTCGGACCAGTTCATTAAGCTTTGCAATCCTCTCTCCACCCATAATTCCGGTTTTTATTGCGTGAGATTCAAAGGCAACACCAAGGTGGGCAATCGACGTATCAGTAGTTTCTCCACTACGATGTGATATTACTGTTGCCATGTCCGAATCCTTAGCCATGTTAACAGTTTCAATTGTGTCTGTTAGTGTTCCAATTTGGTTTGGTTTTATTAAAATTGAATTTGTAGATTTCTTTTCAATACCTTGTTTTAATCTTTCGGAATTAGTAACATACAAGTCATCTCCGATAATTAGCGCATCAGTTTGATCAGTTAAAGAAGCCCACGATTCAAAATCATTTTGATCAAGGGGGTCTTCTACTGAGTGTAAATCATACTCTTCAATCAACCCTAGCATGAAATCAACTTGTTCCTCAGGAGTAAGGGTTTGTTCTTTGTACACATATTTCCCTTTTTTGTAAAATTCGCTAGCAGCAACATCTAAACCAGTTCTTATTTCAACACCAGTTTCTTTTTGGACATTATCTACGGCTTTAGTAACAAGTTCTAACGCTTCTACATTTTCTAAAGGAGCTACCCAAGCCCCTTCATCGCCTTTTCCAAGAGCAATGTTTGGAAATTTTTCTTTTAGCATTCTGGCTACTTCCTTGTGGACAGCAGCATTAGTTTCGATTGCAGTATTAACGTCATTATCAAAAGAAGTAACCAAGTATTCCTGAATATCAGTGCCACCTATTGCATGAGCACCTCCACCTAGGACATTAGACATAGGTGCAGGAATGGAGTACGATTTAGTTTTACTAACATGTTCGAAAAGAGGAATATTTTTTGAATCTGCTGCAGCCTTTGCACAAGCTAGTGAGAGTGCAACAGCAATATTCCCTCCTACATTTTGTAAATTATTAGTTCCATCAATATCTTTTATGGTGTTATCAAATGTTTTTTGATCATTAGAAGTAATTCCGATTAGTGAAGGAATTATATTTTCTCTGGCATTAGTTATTCCCAAATTAACGTCATTATTTGGCCATGCTTGAGCTTCAAAGGTTCCGGTTGAAGCTCCAGCTGGAGCTGCAGCTCTACCAAATCCATCATTAGTTATAATGTCAGCTTCTACAGTAGCATTTCCTCGAGAGTCGATTATTTTTCTAAGATTAATGTCTTTAATAATCACTTCTTTTCTCGATCAACAATATCAATAGGTATTGCATCAGTATCATATTCCATCTGGGCAATGATAACTGGATCGATGATTTCTTCAGGTACTTTAATGTCTACAGGAGCTCCCATTGAAATTTGTAATGCCCTTGCACCGATAACTCTGGCTTTTTCGAATCTTGAATGTTCTCGCATTTTTGACCTTCCTAAGTTACTAAGAAATTAGAATCTTCGCTAGTGGTCCAACTATAAAAGACTTACTAAGTAATAATGTAAAAGAACTAAACTAATGGGCTTATTATTTTTTTTCAGAAGCTTTTTAAATACGTGTTACAATGAGTTTAGTTACCTTGTACCGATAGTTAAAGGTGTAATAGGTCGAAAAAAAGGTGAAAAAATGGAACAAAATATAAACAAATTGGGTGCTTTTGTAGCTGCTTTAGCTTTGATTGCATCTGTTTTAGTAATGCCTAGTGTAAGCGCAGGGGATGAGGACTTATCTGTAACATTAGTTGGAGATAAAGGTCTAACTTCATACGGCGCAATATATGGGCACGCAAGCTTTACAGGAAGCGTATCGAGTATTTCAGCAGATGCTGATGACAATTTAACTGTATCAGGATTATTCTCTGACCAATCAGATTGGGATGATAGTCACATAAGTATAGGATCGTGGGATGGTTCTAGTTGTACAACTAGTGAAACAAACAGTCATGATTTTGGCACTCTTGATGGAACCTTAGACTTCTGTATTGAAGTTATGATTGAAGGTGATGTAAGCAATGGAGATTCAGCAGAACTTGTCGTTTCTGTAAGTTCATCAAATTCCACAGCATTAGATATTAATGCACAAGTAATAGTTTCAGACTGGACATTTAGCACAGCAGATATTGAAGCAAAAACATTTGCAGAATCTGATGCAGTTGGAGAAGGCTGTGAGGATGCAGTCAATTGTCATACATACACAATAACTATTCATAATAATAAGCTCGATGCAGACGGTAATCCAATAGCTTTGAGTGATTCAGTTAAAATTAGTTACAATTCAGCCACACCTGGCTGGAGAATAGACAGTGATGATTCAACCTGGAACGAAATGGAAATGGAAGCAACAATTGGATACATAGATGCAGCATCAAGTTATGATTTTGTAATCGAAGTATCATTATCCGGAAGCTATGCCTTAGCTTCATCTTACGTAGGTAATTCAGTTTTAGCTTTCCAAGTTTCAGATGATAATATTATTGATTTCGTAGAGTTTGAAGCTGTTGTAGAAGATAATTATGCAGTAAGTGCTCAAGGTTCAGGTAACGAAGATGTAGACAACGGTTGTAATGGTCAAGATTACATAGTTGATTGGGATATTACCATAAAGAACTTTGGAAATTTACCAGATAGTTTCGCTATTACTTTTGATGATGCAGACGCAGTTGCTGCAGCATGGAGTATTACTGGTGCAGATGACACAAATACTGGAAGTGTTTTACCTAAAGCAGAAGAAGGTGAATTCACACATACTATCGAGATGACAGTTCCAAGTGGATTGGCAGCAGGTACAAAGCATGGATTTACCATGACAGTTACTTCAGACGGTGATTCCACACAAACTCAAACACAAGAATTTAGTGCAACAGTAGTACAATGTTATGGCATTTCAATGACAGTTGACAAAACAACAGGCAGTGCCGATCCTGGAGCCTCTTCGGACTATACAGTTACAGTTACAAACGATGGTAATGGTGAAGATACAGTATCACTTATGACTATGGGAGCGCAAGCTTGGACTCCAACTTTATCTGAAATGAGTTCAACCATAGCGTCAGGTGAAACTGGTCAAGTTGTTTTCACATTATCAGTACCTTCAGATTCAAGTTCAGAAGCTAATAGTGGCATGGCAATGGTTCATGCTTATTCTGAAGGTTGTGGAGAGGATACTTCAGATTGTGATTATGAAGCTCATGTATCAGTCACACTATCTTCAAATCAAGTTTTTGACATTAGTGCAGGATATTATTACAATGCATCTATGGCTAGTGCTTCAGTTCAAGAAGGTATGGCTTTGCAAATGAAATTCAATGTTACAAACAATGGTAATGGCAACGATAATATCGGAGTTGCATTGGCAAACGCACCATCTTGGATAACTTTATCTCAAGATACTGTTTTAGTAGGTCCAGGACAATCATCTACAGTTACAATTGATGTTATGGCTCCAGCTTCTGGAGGATTGGGTGCTAATACTTTCCAAGTAGTAGCAACTTCATCAGATGGTTCAACAACATCAACCACTGGCGACTTCACACTAACCGTAGTTGAAAAATCAACAGATACTTCAGGACCAACAACAGAAGAAGTTGATGACGATGAAGGTGGTTTACCAGGATTTGGCTTCCTTCCTGCAGTAGCAGCTATTGGCGCAGTACTATTGCTACGTCGCAGGCTTTAAGGAGAAAATTAGATGTTAGTTAGTCGGCAATTTCTGCCACTTTTCGCAATTTCTTTGCTACTAGCCTCAGCTTTAGTTTTCATTCCAGTAAGTGCAGCTTCATCATTAAGTATTGACGTAGAAGCTGACCATAATGAATACTCTTTTGCATCTGTAAATGGTACCGCATCTTTCACGGTGACTTTACAAAATGACGGTGACGTAGATTTTGATAATGTAGAGATGGATGTATCATTTGACGATGATAGTTGGGCAATCAATAATGTAACCTTTACTTATTCAGACTCAAATGCAACAGGTTCAATAAATTTAGGGTCTCACTAGCTGCAGGCGCATTAGCACAAGTTTACAGTTGTATGCAGTTGTAGGATATGGTGCTAAAGTCGATATAGTCTAATTTTGTATACATGAACCTTGAAGTGACTGCAGATAGTTCACAATATGATGTTCCTGATACCGTTATAGTAGTTTCAAATTGGAAAGCTTACCAATCAGAATTTCCAGCATCTCCGGTAGAAAATACGTATGACATTGGGTCCAACTTTGATTACCAAATTATGGTAGAGAATATTGCAGTTGAGAAGCTACCTGGCGGCGGTATACGGGCTGTAGATATTATGGATTCAATTACCGTGCAGTTTGGAGGATTAGGTGGTTGGACAATATCTAGTGACGATTCAGCTTGGGATTCATTCCAAGGCGGAGTTCTCAATGGACTTGAAGCAGATCAGATTTACACATGGAATATTACAGTTGAATTAAGTAGTAAAGTTAAAGCAGGTAGTGCAGACTTAGATTTTCAAGCTTTTAGTGTAGATCCTAGTGATCCTTTTGGTTTTCCATACTATCAACCATTTGGTATGATTAGTATTCCAGTTTCAGCTTCTGAAATGTTTGGGATAAAGCTCGACGGGGCCGGCAGTAGAGTTGTTGGTTTGAGTGGAGGTGCATCTGTAGCAGATTGGACAGTCCGAGTGACTAATCTTGGAAATACGGACGATGACTTTACAATTACCTGGAGTGCTCAAGGAGTTCCATCAGATTGGAGTCTTAATGTTGACACATCAGGACCTATGGTTACTGATTCTATTAGCTGGAATGGCTTTTATCAATTCGGCGTTGTCCTAAGTGTTCCTAGTGATGCATTAGCAGGTACTACTGCAATTTTTTCTATGAGTGCTTCCAGTAATGGAGATAGCTCACAGACAGCTACACAAGAGTTTACAGCTACAGTAGATCAACATTATGGTGTTTCTTTATCGGTAGATTCAGAATCTAAAGAAAATAACCCAGGGCAAGCAGTAGATTTTATTTTCAACATAACTAATACAGGTAACGGTCAAGATACATACAGCCTTTCAGTTGAAGGTCCTGCAGTTTGGAATCCGATATTGAGTCAAGATAACATTACAGTTGGCGCTGTCAGTGGTTCGCAATTTACTTTAACAGTTTCAATCCCTTCAGACAAGGATGCTGGAGTAAGTAGTGGGGACATTGTAGTAACAGTCCTTTCATCAGATGGCGAATCAACTGCAAATAGCACAGTGTCAGTAATTACTTCTCAAGTTTACGATATAGGATTGGGTTATGTTAGTGGTTCAGACGGTACAGTTTCAGTTACTCAAGAAACTCAAATTTTATTGAAATTAAATGTTACAAATAATGGTAATGGAATTGATACTTTGGCATTAGCTATGACAAATGCTCCAAGTTGGGCATCGTTAGGTGCAGAGACTATGCAAATAGGTCGTGGACAAACACAAGCTATCACAATCACACTATCACCAGATGCGGCAGCACTATCAGGAAGAGATTATGCTTTCCAAGTTGTTGTAACCTCGGCAGATGGTAGTGAATACACTAGTCCCGATTTCTCAGCAAATATAGAAGTTAAAGAAACAACTGGCGGAGGGGAAGTTGAAGTTGAAGACATCGAGTCTGACGAAGATGGTTCTACACCCGGTTTTGGATTAATGGCTTCATTATTAGCATTAACTACATTAGTAGTTTTACGTAGAAGAGCTTAAAGCAACAATCTAAGCATTAGTCGCAATGCAAGATAAGTTAGATGAATGGTTTGCAGAGGATCTAGGTAAAGGTGACTTTACTACTCAAGCAGCAGTTAGTAACGAGATATGCGAAGCTAGAGTAACTGGAGGTCCGGGAGTAATTTCAGGTCTAAAGATAGGTCTTTCTCTTCTAGAGCGTCACGGTATTGATTATACTACAGATTATAGTGATGGAGACACAATAGATTCACCTCTAATTATTTCACTTAAGGGTAGAGCTCATGATATATTAGCAACTGAACGTCTTTTACTAAATCTTTTAAGCCATCTTAGCGGTATTTCTACACATACAAATGAAATAGTGAGAATTGCTAAGAAGGTTAATCCTCAAGTAGAAATATTGGCTACAAGAAAAACACTTCCAGGCCTAAGAGATTTTGAAAAAGAAGCTGTAGTGCATGGTGGGGGTGCAACTCACCGCATGCGTTTGGATGATGCCATATTAATTAAGGATAATCATCTTAAATTATCAAAAAGTATACAAAAATCGGTAGAGCTATCTAGGAAAATGTATCCTGAATTAATGCTTGAAGTTGAAGCTGATAATGAGAATCAAGCCATAGAAATAGCAAATTATGGTGCAGACAGAGTCATGCTTGATAATTTCACGCCTCAGGAAGCTGTGAAAACTATAAAAAAATTAAGAGAAATTTCAGATATACAAATTGAAATATCTGGCGGTGTGACTATTGAAAATGTAGCCGATTATGCTAAAAGTGCGGATTTTATAAGTTTAGGAAGTTTGACAATGTCATCGTTACCAGTGGATTTTTCATTACATGTCATATAGCATAAGAATTCTTTGCTTTGATCAAGATGATCCTAAGAAATGTACAGCTAAAAGATTAGAGAGATTTAACCTTTCAGATAATCATTCCACATTTAAGACATTACCTCCAATGGGTATAGTTCTAGATCCTTTTTCAGATAAAGTTCTTAGTGAAGAAGATATTCCCCTCGCAGAAGTAGGTGGAATAGTAGGTGTTGATTGTTCTTGGAACAAAGCTCCAGAAACGTTTTCCCGTTTAAGGCTGATGGGATTAGAGCCTCGTAGTTTACCCTCTATAGTTCCAGCCAATCCTGTAAATTCAGGTAAGGTGGGCAAATTGACGACAGCGGAGGCTATTGCTTCAGCATTATTAGTATGTAAACAATATGAGCAAGCTGAAAAGGTCATGTCAGTTTTCAAATGGGGTCCGGCTTTTATAAAAATTAATTCTAACATTTTGTAATAAGCTCTATAAATGCATGTAAACTAAGTAAATATGGATTCAGTAAATATCAGTGAGGAAATTCCTAGTTTTAGGTTTTCAGGTAAAAGTCATAGAATATTTATAGAAGGAAGAGGTTTTGATTTTTTATCATTTGATGTTTACAATAACAGCACAGCATCTCTGAATCTTATAAATTTAGATGATCCCTTATTTACAATTCTAGATTTTCAAGAACCTCGGGTGATTTATGTAGTTTCAAAATTAGGTCAAAAAGATTTGATTCTTCAAGGTTGTATTTTTAAATCAATTAATGGAAGTGAAAGTCAGTTATCCTATTCCAAAATTCAGACAGAGTCGTAAACCTTAATTTAGAGCATTCGAGATAGTAAATTGTGGAAATAGTAGACGTTGCAGTTGTGGGAGGCGGACCTGCAGGTTCATCGGCAGCTAGAGAAGCTGCTGAACGAGGCTTATCTGTACTTTTATTTGATCACGCACATCCTAGGAGAAAGGCTTGTGGGGGTGGCTTGCCAGTTAAAGGTATTGAATGGATGGACGCACCCGATGAATCAATTGAGTGCGAAATGTCTTCCATTTCCTTCACATATAATAAGACTAAATTAAAAATTCCAGTAAATAAAGGCAAATTAATTCGAAGAGATGATTGGGATTTTCATTTATTTAATAGAGCTAAAGAAGCAGGTGCAGGTCATGTTATCGAAAGAGTAAAATCTTTAGAATTAGTTGATAATGTTTGGGTAATTAATGATAAATACAAATCCAAATATATAATTGGAGCTGACGGCGTAAATGGATTTACTCGCAAACACTTTATGGAGAGAATACCTAGGGAACATCTTTTCGCGGCAGCAGGGTATTATCTAGGAGTAAAACCAGATGAAAACGATGTGGAGTTTATTGTAGGTGCTTTACCAGGTGAAGAAGGTTATCTTTGGGTATTTCCTAAAAGTGATCATTACAATATAGGTTATTGCTACAATTCTGGAACGCCAGGTATGCGTGAAGCTTTAGACAAACTTCTTGCAGAAAGATGGCCAGGAAAGTTTGTCCGTAATGGTAAATGGGAATTAGAAGAAACAGGAGAAGTTGTTGATTGTAAGAAGTTTGGTTCAGTGATTCCTTCATACAATGATCCGAAGTTATTTGATGAGCCAGTATCAGGTAAAAATTGGGTTCTTTGTGGTGATGCTGCAGGTCATGTAAATCCTATCCATGGTGAAGGTCTTAATCACTGTGCATTAGGTGGAAGACTTGCAGCTAAAGCTATTTCTAAAGGTGATCCAACTTTATTTGAACAATATTGGAGATCACATTACAGTAGAGATATGTATCGTGCAGCAAATACTAAGCATAAAATTTACAAGCCGTTTTTTATGAAAGTAGGTTTTGCTTTGGGAAAAACTCCCGCTCTTTTTGGAATGTTAGCTGACTTAACAAGAGGAGAATACAAGGGAAGAGCTACAACTAATTTTTGGTTTAAGCTTCCATTTGCAATAGTACAAGCCCTTTTTGGGTTTAAGCACAAAGAAATTAAAGCATTGAATTGATTTTTTGGATTAGCTTTATTAAACCCTTTGGCTCGGAGCGTTTCCTGAGGACTCAGGTATCATGAAAATACCACGAAAAGTTAAGATGTACAGCCCTTATGCAAAAAAGCATACACTTCATGAAATTGAAGTTGTTAAGAAGAAGCGAGCTTCTGAATTAGCAAGGGGACAGAGAAAGTTTAGAAGTGTTACATCAGGCTACGGTGGTTTCCCTAGACCTAAACCAGAAGGTCGTGAAAAACCGACAAAGAGAGTTTATGTAAGGTATCGTTGTACTGAGACAGGTAAAGCACATCATAAGAAAAACTTTAGAGCTAAAAAGTTCGAGTTAACGGAGTAAAAATGGCAAAAAGTAAATTTTTGAAAGTTAAAAGCCCAGACAGTGACTATACTGTAGTTATTTTTGATAAATGTGATACTGTAGTAAAAGATCCAGTTACTGGTTCAACCATTGCACTTCCTACAGGCGGTAAAGCAAAAATTCTCGGGGAAATCTTAGAGGAGCTTGAGTGAGTCCTTTGGACGTACCTGAAGATGGCGATTATATTATTGGACGAGTTATAGAAGTAAAAGATTTTGGCGCTAATTTAGAATTACTTGAATATACAGATCGGAAAGCATTTGTTCATATTTCTGAAGTAGCTTCAGGATGGGTAAAATACATACGAGATTTCATTCGCGAAGGCCAGATGGTTGTAGCTAAAGTTACAAAAGTTAAGAAAGGTAGTAAGATAATTGATGCCTCAGTAAGGCAAGTTTCAGGCCACAGGAAAAAAGAAAAAATAAGAGAATGGAAAAATGAGCAACGGGCTTCAAAGTTACTTGAACTTGTTGCAAACAACATAAAACAGAATCCTGATGAATTACGTAAAGAAGTAAAAAATGATTTAGTCAGTAATTATGAGAGTTTATATCGGGCATTTGAGGAATCAGTCATCAATAGTGAAGATTTCAAAAAGGCTTGGAAGGGGCCATGGGTCTCTGAATTTATCAAAGTAGGTATTGAGAATGTTACTCCGCCATATGTTACGATTGGAGGCATGCTTAGTTTGACTTCAGAGAAAGATGACGGAGTTGAAGGAATTAAAACTTCATTAATGGGTCCTAAAGCACTTCATGAAGATAGCAAGTTGACTATAAGTTCAGACGGGGCACCAAATTATCGTGTTAGAGTTAAAGCTCCAAATTATAAGCAAGCTGAAGAAGAATTAAAATCAGCTGTAGATTTAGTTTTAAGTATCCTCAAAAAAGAGGGTGGTGTAGGTTCTTTTGAGAGGGTTTAATGCGTTCCTCTATCTCATATTGTAAGAAATGTAACACATTTACATTACAAAATATTTGTAGCATATGCAATGGTAATACTTCCAATCCTCTTCCTCCTAAATTTTCTCCAGAAGATAAATATGGTAAGTATAGAAGAATGCTCAGGGAGAACTTGGATTGAGTTTTACTAAGATTGTTAGTATTGAAGACATCAAATTAAAAGATGCAATACTTCTCGAAGGGTTGCCTGGCGTAGGAAATGTAGGTAAGTTAGCAGCGATGCATTTAATTGAAGAGTTAAAAGCTAAAAAATGCACAGAAATATATTCTTCTCATTTTCCACCACAAGTTTTGATAGATGATGATGGTGTTGTCAACTTAGTTAATAATGAGCTTTATTATCATAAAGGAAAAGGAAAGAATAGGGATTTACTATTTTTAGTTGGTGAATACCAAGGTATGGATTCATCAGGACAATATGAGTTGTGCAATCAATTGATTTCGTTAGTTAAAGAAATGGGTGTTGCTAGCATTTACACACTTGGTGGATACGGTTTAGGTAAATTAGTTCCTGAACCTAGGGTGCTCGGTGCAGCTACTTCCGAAAAGATGGTTGATTTGTTTAAGTCTGCAGATGTTGAATTTATTGATGGAGAACCTGGTGCAGGTATAGTTGGAGCTTCTGGCTTATTGTTAGGGCTTGGTAAACTTCAAGGAATTGAAGGTGGCTGCTTAATGGGAGAAACTAGTGGGTACATGGTGGATCCTAAATCAGCAAGCGTTGTGTTAAAATCCCTTCAAAAATTATTGAATATAAAAATTGATTTAGAAGAATTAGAAAAAAGAGCTAAGCAAGTAGACAGCATCACTAATCAATTAAAAGAAAGTGAGTCTGAAGTTGAAGACAAAGTAGATGTCAATTATATAGGTTAAAGTGCATTTCTAGATTGTAAATTAAACATTACAAGTCCATTCTTCGCGTCGATTCCGGCAACCTCTTGATAGTTGTAGCCTAGAGAATCTCCTCCTCCACTTCTGTCCAAGAAATAAGCATAGCTTCCAGCAGTGTCAACATCTATGTTATTTGAATAATCATTCAGGTTTAAATTACCTGAATTCAGGTCAGATATAGCTGAAATCAAATCCAAATTGCCAAAGTCAAGAATAGATGTTGGAGATGATAAGCTTTGTTCAGATATCAAATTTTGACCAAGGATAAGTGTGGTCTTCTCATAATTAACATTGTTAGTATCCTTATCAATGGCCCACTCAGCGACTTCATCAAATTCAGTCATAAGGGTTTCAGCTGAGCAAATAGTTAACGGGTTTTTAATTTCTTCCATCTTAAGAATAGGATTGTCCAATTCTTTTTCGGTTCCATTTATAATAGATGTATTGTTATCTTTTGTTTGACGGTAATTTAAGTTCCATCCGTCTACCTTCTGAGATTGTTCATTACTATGAGCCATTGTAAAATTCCACCTCAAATCATTTTTTGCACTGTAGTTTGCTTCAATAACAAATGCATTTTCATCTTCACCCGATGAAATTGATTTTGCTTCTTGATCATTAATATAATTATTAAAAGAAGATATACTGTCTTTAGCACTGGCAATTCCAGTTTGAAGGCTAAAATCTTCTTTTAATTGTGAATTTTCAGCACAGCTTGAACCAAATGCTGGAGCTCCGTTATTCCATTCCAAAAATTCCCCTTGACTGCTAGACGAAACTGAATCATAGCTCTTAGTAGGTACAAATTCATATCCTTCGAATATATCTTTAGCATTCGCAGAATATTTTAGGTCTATGGAGTATAATTGAGCACCAGGAGATTTAGCTTCAGAGGTTAACCTCATTTCAAACTTTAAAGGTAAACTACTAATTTCAGACATATAAAATGAAAAAGTATAGCTGTATTCGTATTCATAACCAAGTAGTGAGTCTGAAACATAGGATGTACTGATTTGTATTTTCACAGTATCGTAATCTTTAATCTTTTCACTTTTGGTTACTTTAGTAGTAAATTGTATTCCACTTTCATATAAAGTCCCACTATCGCCTTCAGTTAATGTTTGTCCAATGTATGCGTTTCCATGAGGTAAGATTCCACTACTATGTTCTCTAGGTATCCAGTCTGTAGCACTCTGCCACGCCCATCTTTGACCTATACCTGAAATTTTAGCAGTGGATGCGTTGGAGACTATGTCTGATCTTATTACATTTAATGAACTACTATCTACATATTGAGTTTGACTACTAACTATTTTAGAATTCTTTAATTCCGCAGGCTCAGAACCTTCTTCTGTAATAGTTCCATCTACATCATCAAGATTCTGTTCAATATACTTTTTGAAAACAGAGCTTTTTGATTCTCCATATCCATTTTTGATTACGGATTGTGGACCTTCAATTCCTAGGCTTAAATCTCCACTAAATACTACGTCCAAGTTATTTATGACAACATCATTATCAAAAATTCCAAAAGGAATAGGAATATCGAGATTACTATCAAAAGTTACAAATCCATTAACATCGTAGTTAATTTGTTCTTCATATTTTTCATTAGGTACTTCTATTTCACTGCTAGTTTCATTCAGCAATACAAATAATGTTCCGGTTAGAAGGAGTATAACGACAGTGCCTACTATTCCAATAGTTTTTAGGTTCAATCCATCAGCATTTTCAGCCACGGGGATTGCCCAATCCTCATCTTTTTCCTCAATTTCTTTGGGTAAATCTAGATTTATTTCTTCTTCGTTTCTTTCTGGAGTAATTTCAGATAAATCTAAAGTTGAGTTACTGCCGTCAGAGCCTGAGCTAGAATTATCTTCTTCTTTCCCAGTATCCCAAAGATTCTCTTCCGCCTTCACAAAGCTTAGTCATCGCTATTCTATTTTAGACTAATGTTGATTAAACTATGATTTAATTATTGCAACTAGGAAGATTACAATACCAATTATTCCACCTAGCATACCGCCGATAAATGCTAGAATAGAATTAATGAATATAACTGAATCATATGCCGTAGAGATAGAGGTCACATAATACACTAAGCCAGCACCCAATATTAGGAAAACAACTCCTACATTCCTAGTTTTACTGCTACCATAGTATGAGATTAGTAATCCCATTAAGAGCATAGATAGGGCCGTACCAAGTATAAGCATAGATATTGCAATTTCAGATGTATCGGCCATTTTATTCCTCCTCCTCGCCTGAATCATTCGATTCAGCATTTAATTCTTTTTCTAATTTCTTTAGTTCTTCGTCTAAATCTAAATCTTCAAGATCTTCTAAGTCTAAATCCTCTAAATCATCAACAGTATCTACTTTCATAAGAACGAATAATATAACAAACATTCCAATTATCATCCCAGCAAGGGCTGAAATGCCCGAAACTAAGGCATCCACGAAATCGTCATCGTCAAATTGTGTTGTTACTCCAGTTCCAGCTTCAAATGTCAGGATATATGTTATAACTATTGCTAAAAGGCCAGTAGCCAATAACCCAAATCCAATTTTTTGAGATTTTCCAGCACCAAAGTATGATGTAAACAAACCAGTGGCAAACAGGGCAACTCCAATTCCTATCAATAACATTGATACGAAATAATCCATAATCACTCCATCAGCTATTTTAGTGGACATGTCCATAATCGTTACTTTAGCACCTTCGATATAAACATATCTCTATATTTTTCTCGACGATGTTTCACAGGATAAGTATAAATACACTCCACTTTCTAAACAATTGGTGTTTAACCATGGCTGAAAAAGTTGAAAAGACAGGAGTAACAAAAGAAGCAGGCTACCTATATTATTTAGGAAAAGACGGACACGTATGGCGAACAAAGATGGCCCGTGGCGGTAAGAAAACCGGCGGCGGCCCTGAAAAGGTTGCAGATGCAGGTGTCACAAGAGAAGATAAATTCCTATACTACATCGATAAGGATGGAGATGTAGCTAGGTCCGAGATGGCTCGCGGTCGAAAGTAAATTTAGTTTTACTTAGAGTCAAAAATGGTTAGCCCAATTTTATTTGGGCTGATCTCTTTTTTTATGAGCCGAGGTCGCTTAGCCCGGTATAGCGCCGGCCTTGAAAGCCGGTGGGATATTTCCCTCGGGGGTTCAAATCCCTCCCTCGGCGCCACTATTTTTTTATACTTTCGAATTTATTTCTGCAGTGATATCCAAAATAAATTTTTCTAAAGAGATGTCTGTATTTTGTTTCCGGTCAGGCCCCATAAATGATACAGTTCCATTATTTTGTTCATCGTCCCCTAGAATCATAAGATACGCAGGCCTCATACTTCGATGAGTTCTAAGTTTCTTTCCAATGGTATCATCACCAGTGTCCATTTCTACACGTATTGCCAATTCACGGAGGGTCTGAGAAATTTTTTCAGCGTAATTTTTGTGCTTTTCGGAGATAGTTAAAATATGCACTTGCGTAGGAGAAAGCCATGTTGGAAACATTCCATTGAAATGTTCAATTAATACTCCACAAAACCTTTCCATAGATCCAAATGGAGCTCTATGAATCATAACTGGCTGATGCTTGTTACCATCTGAACCTGTATAGCTGAGATTAAATCTCTCTGGCAAGTTATAGTCTACTTGAACAGTACCTAATTGCCATTCTCTACCCAAAACATCGTTTACAACAAAATCAATCTTCGGACCGTAAAATGCAGCTTCACCAGGTTCTTCACTGAATTCGACACCTAGGGATGCTGTAGCATTTCTACATGCATCTTCAGCCTTATTCCATTTCTCTGGACTTCCGACATATTTGTTAGAATTCGGATCACGGAGGCCAATTCTAACGCGGTAATTTTCCATTCCCAAAGTTCCAAATATGACTTTAACTAATTCTATACAGCCAAGTAACTCTTGCTCGATTTGCTCTTCAGTTACGAACAGATGGGCATCATCTTGAGTAAAACCCCTTACTCTAGTCATTCCTGATATCTCTCCAGATTGTTCCCAACGATATACAGTTCCAAATTCAGCCAATCTTAATGGAAGATCTCTATAGGACCTTGGTTGACTAGCATAGATTCGGATATGGTGAGGACAGTTCATAGGCTTCAGCATGTATCCATCAATATCGCCTTCAGACATCAGGTTAGATAGTTCGCTGCATGAGCATTCCTCATCAGATAATCGACGTAATGTATCGCGTTTCACAATGGGTGGGTATTGACTCTCTTGGTAGTATGGAAAATGGCCTGAGGTCTTGTAGAGATCAAGTTTTCCGATATGAGGTGTGTGTATCTGTTGATAACCTTGACGAGTCAAATGTTCAGAAATAAACTGTTGTAGTTCATTTCTTACTATAGTTCCACGTGGTGTCCAAAGGATGAGCCCTTGGCCAACCATTTCATCAATATGGAATAATTGAAGATCCTTGCCTAATTTCCGATGATCTCTCTTTGCAGCTTCACGTAGCAAAGTCTCACGATTCTGGAGGTCTTCTTTCGATGAATAGCACATGCCATAAATTCTAACAAGTGTTTCTCTAGTAGAATCGCCTCTCCAAAAAGCTTGACTAGTATTAGTTAGTTTGAACCACCTTAATTTTGAAGTATTTTCGACATGAGGACCTCTACATAAATCTACAAATTCGCCTTGCCTATATGCTGAAGAGCCAACTTCCTGGCCAATTTTATCATCCATTATTTCAGATTTAAATGAATTATCCGCAAACATGTCTCTCAAAGTTTCATTACTGTGTTCCTCTCTTTGAATAGGTATATTCTGCTTAACTATCTTTCTCATTAATTTTTCAATTTTATTTAGATCACTTTCATTGATAGGATCCATAAAAAAATCGTAATAGAAACCATCTTTTATTGGCGGACCAATTGTTGGTTTCGCTTCAGGAAATAATTTTGTAACAGCTTGTGCTAAAAGGTGAGCGCATGAATGTCTCATTATGTACAAACCTTCATCGGAATCATCCTTAATTTGACTAATATTACAATCTTCAGATAATGAATAAGACAAATCTTTTTCTTCATCATTAATTAAAGCTGCAACTGCGCCAGATTTCTTTCCATATACTTTTTTAATAACTTCACCAGCACTAATTTTGGCTGGAAATTCATGTACAGCTTCGTCACATTTAACTTTAATCATTTTAGTTGCGTAAGACATCAATACAAAAAGACTTTCCCATAGGTAAATGCTTATACTCTATCTACTGTGACGAATTACTAAATGGCCCGCAATCAAAGAAAAAGAGGAAGGCGTCTACCTAGAAAATCAAAGAAGAAAGGCCTGAGCTTTGGTTCACTGGCAGTTCAATTATTTTCAATATTAATTATTCTTTTTCTTGTATTTTTCCTTATAGCTGCAAAAATTATTAGCAACATAACTGGGGCTCTTTTGTGTATGATTTGTTTATCTATATTATCTTATTTTATTATTAATTCCCCAAAGAAGCCCAAGAGAAAGCGCCGTTCAAAGAAGAGACCAAGTTCAGATGAACCTCAATTTTATACAGCATTACCTTCAACAGTAGGTCTTACTGAAGTACCTGAAGAATTTTCTACATCAGAAGTTAAATTACCTCCAAGGCCAACTAAATCTGTTAGACGTCAAAGAGAATTTGTAATGTATCCACTTTCCGTTGGAAGTGGAGATTATTCAGATTCATATACTCAAATTGATAAAGATACTGTGTTACGACTTCGAGGTGAGATGACTCCCGAGATGGGCACTAAATTTTTACCAGGTAGCAGATTGTCTTCATTGCCCTCGGTAAATGAGATAACTGAACTTTTGGAAAATGTGGGTTCAACTACGTTAGCAGCAGAACCAGTGGCTGTAGCGGCAGAACCRGTKGCAGTAGCAGCAGAACCRGTKGCAGTAGCAGCAGAACCGGTTGCAGTAGCAGCAGAACCGGTTGCAGTAGCGGCAGAACCGGTTGCAGTAGCGGCAGAACCTGTCGCAGCAGCCGAATCAGTTCCAGTAACTCCGACAAAGCCAGTTGAAGAAGAAGCAGAGGATATGGACTTCGATATGGAATGGGATTAGATTTTAGTAAAGATCATGGGTTGTTCTTTTAATGGCATACTT
>MIZB01000288.1_pt1 | contig 32234 bp, 33 predicted proteins | sample 888171 | NCBI WGS metagenome assembly MIZB01 (sample SAMN05440186, study PRJNA335308) | marine metagenome | isolation source: marine water
CGACTCACTATAGGGCGAATTCGAGCTCGGTACCCGGGGATCCCACTAATCGAGACAATTTCATCTTTAAACTTTTTTTGATCATTTGCGCTTGCTGCTTTTTGATGGCTTTCTAAGGCCATTTTCTCTTGCTCCTCTCGATTGATAGAATGTTGCTTAGCTAAGTTTTCAGCTGTGTGACCCATTCCAATGTAAGCATCTACATCAATTAAACTTGGATTTAGCATAGGATTGAATCCAGGCATTGGAACTCTACTCATTGATTCAACGCCGCCTGCGATGAATAACTCACCAGAACCTGAAACTATTGCTCCAGCTGCTTGGTGTATTGCTTGCATGGATGAAGCACAAAACCTGTTGACAGTTACACCACCGACGCTCTTTGGAAGGTCTGATAAGAATACCACATTTCGGGCCAAATTCATTCCTTGTTCAGCTTCTGGAAAAGCACAACCAAGAATTAAATCTTCAACATCATCGACGTTGATTTTATATTTTTTAATCAAGCCATTAACAACCCCTGCAGCCAAATCATCTGGCCTAACTTTAGCCAAGCCTCCCTTTTTAGCCGGTGTAAATGCTGAACGGACATAACCACATATTACTGCGTCACTACTCATCGAATTACTCATTACTAATTTAGTATATAAAACTAAGGAATCTGGTTAATATTATAAAACATTTATATAGTTTGTAGCTAAACTTACCCTTTAAATAGATATACAATTATGATATATTATGCAAGGCTTAAGCCAAAGTGACAAAATAAAATCTGAAAAAGAAATTAAGATATTAACACAATTAGGATTATCTAAAGATGAGGCCCACGTTTATCATGTATTACTAGTCTCTAAAGAATCTACTGTTGGAAAAATCAGTAGGTCTATTAATTTCTCGCGTGCTAAAATTTACGGAATTGTAGATAACTTATTGGCAGAGGGAATTGTGGTTGAAGGAACCATAAACTACCCAAAAACATATTTTCCGTAGTTGATCCAAAGGAAATATCGGAAAGAAAATTAAAATNCTNATCCNAGAAAGNCATCAAAATTAGTTGATGAACAATTGGACTCCGTTATTCAAATCAAAACCTGTAGACTATTTAGAAACTCTAACAGTTAAAGATATGGAAATATTTTCACAAGTGGTAGACATGTGTGAAAGAGCAACTGAGACCATAGACGTTATTGCTGCAATACTTCCATCTGAAATGCCGCGTAATGTCTGCAGAGCTTTTTCTGATGCAAGCGGTAGAGGTATAAAAGTCAGAATGTTATTTCCCGATAAAGAAACTAATTTAGATTTAAGTCGTTTAGAAGGCTATTTTGAAGTAAAATTAGCAAAATCAATTACCTGCTGCAGGAATTATACTAATAGATAATAGTGAATTCTGCGTAGGTGGACTAGATGTCCCTGAATCCGAAAACACACTCCTGGGAATGTGGATGAATCAACCTGAACTAGCTAGACTTGCTAGGTTAATATTTGATAATCTATATGATTCKKCTGAAACATATAAGAGCTAACATAATTCAAAGACCGGGTAGGGTTCCGAATAGATAGAAATAAATGATTGCAGATAAACCATAAAAGAAAATAAATATTTTCAAATATCTAAACAATGCTCTAAATATGAAACCACCAGTTGATATTTTATCCTTAGGTTCATCATCTGCATGAGCAAAAGGATCTTTATCCTTAACATCCAATCTCGCCATGTAATGCTATAGTCAAGTTAAATTAAAGATATCTATTAAGACAACTAATATTAATTGAGGTCTCAATAAACATATTATGAGTTCTCACCCAAATAATGAGCCTATTCTAAGTTATGAGCCTGGAAGCGATGAAAAAGAAGCTTTACTCAAGGAATTAAACAGACAAATGGAAGAAGTTATAGAAATTCCTTGCATTATAAATGGTGAAAAAATTTACACGAATAATACAGTCACACAAGTCATACCTCATAACCATAGTCATGTACTCGCAAACGTTCACCTTGCAGGTAAGAACGAAATTGAAAAAGCCTGTCAATCTGCGATAAACGCTCAAAACGATTGGATAGAACTTGGAATGGACAAAAGGGCAGCTATCTTTGAGAAGTGTGCTAAACTACTAGCTGGCAAATGGAGAATGAAGATAAATGCAGCTACAATGCTAAATCAAAGTAAAACTGCATTCCAAGCTGAAATAGATGCAGCCTGCGAATTAATTGACTTTTGGAATTTTAATGCTTTTTATGCAAGAGAATTTCACGACCAATACCAACCTTTAGTTTCACCTGAAGGGAACATTAACACAACTGAAATTCGCCCACTTGAAGGATTCGTACTGGCTGTAACGCCTTTTAATTTTACGAGCATAGCTGCAAACTTACCAAGTGCTCCTGCCATGGTTGGTTGTACTGCATTGTGGAAACCAAGCCGAAATTCATATCACTCCAATTACTTGTTGATGGAATTAATGATGGAAGCTGGATTGCCTGCAGGAGTTATTAATTTCATTCCAGGATCAGGATCAGAAATAACTGAAACTTGTCTATCCAATCCTGATTTTGCGGGACTGCACTTCACAGGGTCTACTGCTGTATTTCAAGGCATTTGGCAGCGTATAGCTGAGTCATTACCCAATTTGAGGAGCTATCCTAGAATTGTAGGTGAAACAGGAGGTAAAGATTTCGTTGTAGCTCATCCAGATTGTGACCGAAGAGGACTCTTAGTTGCACTTCTAAGAGGTGCTTTCGAATTTCAAGGACAAAAATGCTCTGCTGCAAGTAGAGCTTACGTTCCAAAAACAGTTTGGGAAGGTATGGGCAATGAGTTAGTATCAGAGATTCAAAAGATAAAAATGGGTGATGCTTCAGATTTCTCTAACTTCATGACTGCTGTAATAGATGAAAGGGCCTTTAGCAAAATAAAGGGATACATCGATAGAGCCTCTGAAAACTCTGATTGTAAAGTAATAACTGGAGGAAAATGTGATAATGAAACTGGTTGGTTCATAGAACCTACAATCATATTAACTGAGAACCCAAACTCAGAAACTATGGTTGAAGAAATATTTGGGCCAGTTTTGACTATTTATGTATATGAGGATAGTGATTTTGATGATGTTCTTGAATTGTGTGACAAAGCTTCACCATACGCCTTAACAGGATCAATATTTTCAAGTAATGAAGAAAATATTCAGAAAGCATATAACAAATTGAGATTCACTGCAGGAAATTTCTATATTAACGATAAACCAACTGGGGCAGTTGTTGCTCAACAACCGTTTGGAGGTGCAAGGGCTTCAGGCACTAATGATAAGGCTGGTGGGCCACTAAACTTGCTAAGATGGATTTCCCCAAGATCAATTAAGAGAAATAATCTCAAAATTCACGATTGGGAATACCCATTCATGGGCGAAAACTAAGATTTAAATTCTAATGAATTAATGAAGAAGCTAACTAAACGAGATTCGTATTCTGATGAATATTCCCAGAGTGCATCAACGTGAGCACTGTCTTCAACTAACCATAAGGTCACATTGGCATCAGCCTCTGAGGCTTTTTCATAAAACATTTTTGAATGCTCATTTGAAATTCTTACATCGCTATCACCGTGTACAAGATACATTGGCCTTTCACCAGCCCTTGAAGCAACTTCTAAAGGAACTCTATCCTCCAAACTTACACCCACTAACCTTTCGCCCATAGTTATAGCCGGTGATGCCAATATTCTAGGGAAACCAAGTCTTTCCAACTCATTACCAACTAAAAGCGGAAAATCAATGATTGGGCTGTCTAACCACATCGCCCCGATTTCTGACTCATCAAACGCAAGAGTTGTTGCTAGGGAATATGTTGATATGCTGAATATTCCAATAGATTTAGGATTGTAACTTTTGTCTTCAATCAGCCAATCATATGCACCTAAAACATCTAAATACTCTTTTTGACCTAGGTAGAAATAATCTGAAACTACCTCACTATGACCGTGATTTCGAAGATCTATCATGAAAACATTAAAATTATTTTTTGAGAGGTAAGAGGCTGATAGCAGAATCTCAGGTTTACATTTACCATTCTCGTATCCTCCATGTACGAAGATTACAACAGGAGAAGATTCGTTTACCTCAACATACCAACCTTCAAGTTTAATCCCATCTCTACTTGTAAAATTAATAGTTTCGTATGATTCGAATTGCCAAGGTTCTGCGTCAAAATCTTTTCGCATTGATATTCGCTGTTCTGAGTCTGCCCATGGCTCAAACGACTCCCAGTCATCGTCTACAGTCCAGTTAGTTGGAGTATTCGACTCCCAAAGACCACAACCATGAGGTACAGTCAAGGCTTGCTTAGCTATAGCATGACCTAATCCAAACCAAATGGCAGGTAGGAGTAAAACTAATACAACCGACAATGAAAGGAATAGTTTTTTTCTATCTTTCACAAACTGAGGTAGATTAATCATAGTTGCGACTTATTCATCAGTATATAAATTTAAATTTATTTACTTCTATTCGTCAGAATCACCAGATTCTTCTTCTGAATCATCGCCAGAATCTTCAGCTTCTTCCTCAGAATCTTCTTCAGTAACAGCCATGCTTGGTGCTGATTCTTCAGATGCACTCTCGTCCATTCCTGATGACATATCTCCACCTTGATTATTTTGGTAGTATACATAGAAACCGCCCATTAAACTAACCAAAGCTACACCGATAAGTACCATTGGAATTGTCCTAGCTGAACTCAATGCTGAGCTAGTCTCCTCAATAGTGTTCTTAGCATCTGCTACTTCTGCATCAGAATAACCGCCTTTCAAGGTCATTATTGTGAAATGGGAATTATCTGCTCTTAATGGACTTCCTGGTAAGAAAGTATATCCAAATTCAGCAGTCCATCTTGAACCTGAGCTAGCTAATTTTTGCTCTTCAGTGTAAGCAACATCAATAGATTGTGCCACAGCCTCAGTTCCCCATGGGAACGCTACTGTTACAAGAATTGAAAAGTTCTGATCCAAAACTGTTGCTGTTACCGGATCTAAGAAGACATTTTCTTCGTAGTCCATTAGTAATTGTAATGTTTGCTCTTCAATAACTGGAGTTGCTGCATCTACGTCAAATAATGGTAACTGAGCTGGAGTTATGTTAGGCATTACAGAAGAAGCTTGTAATGGAGCTGCGAATGGTAAATACTCGTATGTCGGAACACAGGTTCCTGTTGTCATATTCATATCAGCCAACGTACATGTACCAGAGAAGACCCAAGTTGAAGGATCTGCTGGATTTGTCAAGTTACCTAAGTAAGCTTGAGTAATGTCCGTTGTGTAGCTGTTTACTCCATTCATATAATACATATCCATCTGCGGACATATTTGGTAGTATGATGGTAATCGGAACATCTGTTTCGTTAACTTGTTCTCCATAGGTACGTTAAGTATAATACCACCACCACTAAGCTCTGCGTTGCACTTAATGAATACTATAAATCAATGGATGAAATTGATGACCCATACAAAGCTTTACCTTGAACCATCAAGGTTCCGTCATCAATCACTGGCAATACTGCTTCACCATTTGTATACCAGGGTAATGCTTGGTAAGAACTAGGATCTGCTCCAAGGCCTGCCATAACTTGACCCATGATTCCTGCAACCAGTGGATGAGTGAAAGATGAACCCATTACACAAGTATCATTATCTCCGGTACCCATTACACATGAAGCATCACCTGGAATAGGTAATGAAGTAGTTCCATTAGGATCAAGGACAAATGGCATATTTGCGTATGAAACGTCTAGACCTAAGCTTGTTGCATAATCATCTATACTTGTAAAGGATGTTTGAATTAATGGATAGATACTGTGAACCCATTATTGCTTCACCGCTCATTATCATACCCATATCTGTAGTAAACCTTGGTAATGTCATTGTTGCATCGGATCTAATCGGAATTTGCAAAGCATCATCGCCCAATGATGTCTGTGTTAGAGCGAAAGCAATCAATGGAGCCCATTGTCTATCAGGACAGGCCTGAGGGACCATACAATAACCATTTACCGGATCAAAAACAGGTAATGATGCAACTGTCGTATCATAAGGTACATCTGTCTCAACTGATTGGTAGTGGTGAACATTAGTAGTTCCCATAACATTGGCTGAAGGTATAATGAAACCAGGAATTGAAGTTGATTCAACACACTCATATGTATTAACGTACGTAGTCAAAAATAAATTTGCATAGTTGTATGTTGTGTTATCACAAACTGAACCTATGCTAAAGAATGTCTGACCACCGCTAATGTAAGTACCATCTGGTGCTTGACCTTGAGCTTGTTGAGTATGAGTATCAATTAGGAATGTTGAGTTTACACGTGGTTCTGTTTCTCCAGACACCAATAATGTTCCTGTAGCATTCATATATGTTCTTTCAGCTCCAGTTGCATTGTCTATTCCAGTAAATATTGAACCTGAAGAGAATGTTCTCCTGTCTGCAGTTATGTTTGCTCCATCTAAGGTTCCCTCATAAACAATGACTGAATCAAGAGCCTCTGTTGCTTGGAAAAGGACTGCTAGTCTTGGATCAGGAATAAAGTTGACTACGATGTCTAACTCTCTGTCTGCAACCTGGCCAGTTTCTTTACCAACCCAAATTACTTCTTTATATTCCATTTCTCCATATGAAGTTCCTACAACTCCTTCCGGAAGAAATCCATCAAAATTAGCTTTTAGTGCCAAAACACTATCACTGGAATATTCGAATGTTTCGTTTGCAGTATACTTGTAACAGTCAATATCTCCAACTTTTTCTTCACCTACGTAGACATAAGTATTAGTGTGAGAAGAAACGAATGGATTTGGGTATTCTGTATTTTTATCTTCTGGAAGTTCATTTGGATTCCATAAAGAGTATCCGAAAGTATCATCAGGATCATCAGCATCTTTGGTTTCCCAAGTTGTTCTGTCAACATAATTATTATAATCTGTGAAAGTTAAAATTCTTGTTTCTTCAGTCATGTTTTTTGAACTAAATGCGGAAGCGTTAAAGTTGTAATAAGTTTTCTCATCGTCACTTTTTGAAGGATCCGCTTTAGCTACAATTTCAGCATTTGTGCCGTCAGCAGCTAGGTAAGTATTTAATGCATTTTCAGCATTGTAGTCGCCTTGGAGAGTCGCTGACTTAGATGCATCAAATAGAGTCATATCTCCATCAAAAGAGGTTCGACTTTCGAAATCGTCACTTAACTCCTTTTGGTTTGGAATGTATACTCCCATAACATATGCAGATATTAACAAAAATACTGCTCCTACAGCAACTAGTACTTGGGCCGTCATTTCGGGTTTATTCATGTCACTCATGATTGAAATTCCTCATGCTCAAGGCACGAAAATATGCATTTATTCAACACACACTAAAGCTATTCGTAGATTAAATTCTATTTAATACTTTGTGCTGTTTCAGAAAGTGAATCACTTCTCACTGAGTTCTTCAAGCATAGTAATGAAAAGTTTAACTTCTTCGACACTCCAATCAGGATAAAATTCTCCAAGTTGTGACCAAGTCTCTCCGTCACCCTCGGCCATTTTATACAAATCAACAAGTGTTGCTTGAATTTTACCATCATCAACGCTCTTGGTATAATCTAACAATCTCTTTTCAACTTTTTCTCGGTCAACATTGAAACTGGTATTGATATCTAAATCACTATATTCCAAATAATCGCCAAGAAGGCTTTGTGGAATATACAAAATGTACATTCCTGAAAAGAACATCAAAAACTGAAAAAGAAGATATCCCTCAGAAGCAAAACCAAAGGTAAACCATCCGTCTTCTTGAAGGTAAAGTTTGCTGTAATAGTAATAACTAATAAAAGTAGATATGAAAAAAGAAGGTACAGATAATAACCAATCTGATAAACTCAATGACGAAGCTTCAGGTACTTCTCTGATGATATTGTGCCGTAATGCATATATCTCTAAAACCATCCAATACATGATGAAAATTGCTAAAAGTAAGAGAATCAAACTTGCTACAAACCAAACATATCCTTGATCAAACATTACGAATAATAAAGTGGTTCCAAAGGCTGTTAACCAATATATCCCAATTAGCCAGACTCCATGTGTCCAAATTTTGTGAAATAATTGCTGCAAACAAAGCAGACAAAGTATACCTGAAATAATCCAAACAGGAGTTGAAATTAAATGGAACTCTATTCCGAATAAGGGAAGTGAAATGAGTCGACCAATGCCGCTTTCTTGATATCCAGCAAGTAACGAAGTTGTAAATGTCAAAGTGGATAATGCTAGAAGTAGAGAATCCTCAGATTCTCGCTCTAAATTTAATTGACGTCCTAGCAATCCCATATTATCTTAAGTCTAAATGTTAGTAAAAAAGATTATGTGTCTGTTTTACTGATTCTTCTCCAATGCTTGATTAATTAAATCACCCATAGTAAAATTTTTCTTTGAACCTGGCTTATATGATGAAGAAGTCTCTTCTACATCTTCCATAAGATTAATCTTTAGAAAGTTCTCAAGCTTCTTTATTAATTTTTCATTAGGCTTCATATTACCAGATTCTACAGAAGTAATGATAGACTTTTTTTCAGATATTTTCATTGCCAGGGATACGTGATCCAAGCCTTTCCTTTCTCTTGCCTTTCTAACAACGTCTCCGTAATTACTAACCAAAACCTTCTCATCAGAAGAGATGTCTTTATATCTTGTTTTTTGCTCTCTCTTCTCAAGTGTTTGCGCAACAAATGCCCTGTGTCCTACTGATTCTCTGTAAGAAGTTTGCTTACCCATTCCTGCACAGGAAGTACAAACTCTGAGTACTGAACCTGATACTTTACGAGGCTCTAGACTTGCTGATTCTGCTCCGCACATTTCACATAACATATTGAGTCACAACTGATATATATCTGACCCAATTAAATGTTTAGTGATAAAAAGTGCCTACTGATGAAAATGATGGTGAAGTGTCTTCTCCCGGAAAAGGTGAAGATTGGGACAAATGGCTAATCGAAGAAACTGAAAGGTTTGAATCCGAAAAAAGGCAATTAGAAGCCGATGTTTCTCGTATGAAAAGAGAAAATGCACATTTAAAAGGTGAACTAGCAAGATTGAGAGCACCTCCTCAGGTCATTGGAACTGTAAGAGACTTGTTAGAGGATGGAAGAGTAGGAATCAAATCTAGCAGCGGTCCAGACTTTGTAGTTCATATTTCCGAAGGAATAGACAAGAAAAAATTAGAAGTAGGAGATCGAGTTGCTCTTCACAGACAAACACTTGCAGTTCTGGAGACTTTACCTTCTACTAAAGATCCTCTTGTCATGGGTGCTGAAGTTGATGAAAAACCTACTGAAAAATACTCTGATATCGGAGGCTTAGTTGAAGAATTAGATGAATTACGAAGCACTGTAGAATTACCAATGTTAAAACCGGAAAGTTTCAGCAAAGTAGGTGTTGAACCTCCAAAAGGAGTTTTGCTAGTAGGTCCTCCTGGAACTGGAAAAACATTGATGGCAAAAGCCGTAGCAAATGCTACAAATGCAACTTTCATTAGACTTATTGGAAGTGAATTGGTCCAAAAATATATTGGAGAAGGTGCAAGACTAGTTAGAGAACTTTTCCAATTAGCGCAAGAGAGAGCTCCAAGTATAATATTTATCGATGAGTTGGATGCTGTCGGAGCAAAAAGGATGGATGTTGGAACTACTGGGGACAGAGAAGTGCAAAGGACTCTAATGCAATTACTAGGTGAATTAGACGGATTCACGCCAAGAGGTCAAGTATCCATTATGGGTGCATCAAACAGGCCTGACATATTAGATGAAGCTCTTTTGAGACCTGGAAGATTTGATAGAATTATTAAAATTCCTCTACCAGAAGAAGAGGCTAGAAATAAAATTATAAAGATACACAGTAAAGACAATGAATATTGCAAAAGGTGTTAACTATAAGAAACTCGCAGCCGATACTGAAGGATTTTCAGGGGCTGATTTAAGAGACACTTTCGTCGTCGAAGACTGGAAATGAAAGACCGTATCAAAGATAAGTAAATCACAAACCAACTTACAAAAACTTTACTGAAGCTTTAGAAAAAATCAGAAACAGATTAGATGATTCTGAAATTTCTGAGCCTGAGAATGGATTATACTATTGAACCAAGATACATCCAAAACTAACGCCGCAAAAGAGGCGGTAAAACTTATCAGAAATGGAATGGTTGTCGGCCTAGGTACTGGTTCAACAGCTAAAATAGCTGTAGATTTAATAGGAAGAAAATTATCTGATAATTTTCAAATAATCGGAATGCCGACCTCAGTTAAAACTGAAGAACAGGCTAAAGAACTGGGAATAAGTTTAATAGAAATTGACCAGGCTGAAACTATTGACATAGCAATTGATGGTGCAGATGAAGTAGCTCCCGACTTATCTTTGAGTCAAAGGATTAGGTGGGGCATTGCTACGAGAAAAGAAGGTTGAAAAGAAAGCTAAAGAATTAATCATTATTGTAGACGAATCTAAGATAGTTGAAAGATTAGGAGAAGGTTTTCTTCCGGTTGAAGTTTCCGTAGAAAACCACGAACTGACAAGAAATGAAATAACCGAATTAGGATGTACTGCTGAACTAAGGATAGAAGACGATTCACTTCCATTTGTAACTGATAATCAAAACTATATTTACCATTGTAAATTTGAGAATGGAATTCAAAACCCTAGAGAATTAGACAATAACTTACTTGAAATAGCTGGAGTTATAGATACAGGACTCTTCATCGATATGGCTTCTAAGGTTATAATTGGAACTTCAAATGGAATAAAAATAATTGAGTAAACTACTTACCACGTTGCTCTTTGGCTTTAGGTCTGAGTCCTTTGTACCCGCATTTTCTGCAGATTACAGCCTTCCAACCGACTGTAGCATTACACTTCATACACACTTTCTTTTGAAACAAGCGTGCTTCAGCTTCCGGGAATCGTGCCATAAAGAAGCCGTAGAAGGCGCCATTATAATGATTTGTGCAAAAAATATGGATTTTCACAACAAAAGTACTAATAAACATACTTCTTTAGCCAATTATGTGTGTAAGGCCCAAAAGGGCAATTCATTTCAGGGGTTTCTAGGAATTGAATAAGGACCTGATGTGCTATTTGAATTTGCATTATGAACTACTTGGAGGTAGTAATTAACTTGTTAGATTTTTTATCAATTGTTTCAAATGTAGGAGATGACTTAGGCAATCCTGAGCTAGAATGGGGAAGAATTACTATATTCCTAATTTTAGCATTAGGTGTATCCTTTTTGTGCTCACTTTTGGAAGCAATCATTCTGTCTGTAACTTGGTCTCACATTGAAATATTGAGCAAAGAAGATCGAAAAAGTGGTAAAAGGCTTAAAGAATTAAAAGAGGACATTGATGTTCCACTGGCTGCAATACTAACACTTAATACTATTTCACACACAATTGGTGCAGCAGGAGTTGGTTCAGAGTTTAACAAGTTAGGCAACGAATGGTTTACAGTGGCTTCGATTATTCTAACGATATTAATTCTTGTATTTTCTGAGATAATACCTAAAACTTTAGGCGCTATCTATTGGAAGAAGTGGGCTCCAAGTTCAGCTTACCTTTTAGATGCTATGATTTGGATAACTTGGCCAATTGTAGTTGTTTTGAACAGCTTTTCAAGAAAAATCTCAGAAGGAAACGAAGATCAAAAAGAAATGACCCGCGAAGAAATGATAGCTGTTGCTGAAATGGGTGAAAATCAAGGCGCGCTTGAAAAACAAGAAACTCAAGTAATTAAAAATCTTCTGACAATGGATAAAATTCTAGCTGAAGACGTAATGACACCAAGTACAGTAATGCTTACTTTTCAAAGAAACGATAAAGTAGGTAAAATTGTAGACGAACATTCACCTATTCCTTTCTCAAGAATACCTATACGTGAAGAAAATCTTGACGATATTATTGGAGTCGTATTTAGAAGTAAAATTATGGAGTTATACGGTGAAGGAAATACCGATATCGCTATGGAGAATTTAATCTCCGAGTTATCTACAGTAAGTCCTGAAGACTCTATTGCAACTTTATTGGATGAATTTTTAAAGAAAAGAGAACACATTTTTCTTGTAGTTGACGAATATGGAACTACACAAGGTATCATCACTCTTGAAGATGCTGTAGAGACACTACTAGGTGCTGAAATTGTTGATGAATCTGATTCAGTTGAAGATATGAGACAATTAGCACGCGAGCTTTGGGAAAAGAGAAGAAAAAGAAAAACTAATCTAAAGTTTGATTAGAAATCCATTCCTTTATTCTATTGGATATCCATATTAAGCTAGGTAATACAAAAATAGCTATAAACATTGAGTAGATTATTGTAGCTGCAGTAATGATTCCAAAATTGCGAACTAAAGGCATTGGCGAAAGAAATAGAACTGCGAATCCTGAAACTGTAGTCAGGCCTGATATTAGCAAAGCAGAACCTGTTCTCACTATAGTAGTCTCTATAGCCTGGCTCTCAGTTTTATGCTCTCTTTCCTCACGATACCTTTCAACAATATGAATGGCATAATCAATACCCAACCCTATAGTCAGTGCGGTAACCATAACAGTTAGAACATTTAGAGTAATTCCTAAGAGAGTCATTGTTGCTAAAATCCATACTGATGCTAAAATTGTTGGAAAAACTGCAATTATTCCAAGATCTAGACTACGGTAAATTAGAACCAGAGTAATTGCTGCAAAAAGAATGGCAATTAATGTTGATGTTATCTGGGTCTTCTGAATTTCATTAACTGTTACACTGGTAAGAACATGCCCTCCAGTAGTACTAACTGTAAAATTCTGAACGAACACTTCAGGAATATCCGCATCTAATTCAGATCGCATAAATTCCAGACCATCATTATCTAACTCATATGAAGTTGTAGGACCAACATATATCCTGATAACAGAAGAAACGTAATTTCCATCAGAATCCCTACTAAGAACATGCTGAATCTCATCAGAGTATGATTCCCCAGTAAATGGGTCTGCAATATCTAACTCCCTTTGATACAAATAATCATATAGGTTGTGGATATCAGAATCAGTTGTAAGACTGAATGTCTTTGCCTGGTAAGTTAAATTGAAGGTATCTGTTAAAGATTGAACAAAGACAAAGTTTTGCCTATCATGGGCTTCGATAGATTGAATTAAAGAATCTTCTGAAGCATCTTGAACATATGAAAATTTAAGCCGAGCTTTATGTGAATCATCCAATATCTCAATCGATGCACTGGAATCTCCGGAGATTTCACTAGTTGTTTTAACATTAATCAATTTGTCAGTCCCAATCAGTTCATCCGAAGAATCATACCAAAAGACTAAGGCTTCTAAAGTCGGAGAAACTAAACTTTGTTCCATATTCCAATTAACATCTAAAACTTCACCTGAATGTACTAAGAATGAGTTAGTGATTGTCCATTCATGAGTTAAGTTTTCACCATGATTAACGCTAAATTCTTCAGAGTCGATTGCCTTTTGAACAATCTCATGGACAGATTCCACACGAGCATTTGCACCTACCTTGATTACATAACGATCATCATTTAGACCTTTGTTATCTGAACCTGCTTGACCATATTGTAGTTCATAGTTACCATCAAGGAAATTTGTAGAATCGATATTACCTTGAACTAAAATTTGTGATTGTGAATAACTAGCTCCTCTAAAATCAGACTGTATCTTTTCTGCAGTAACCATTATCTCTAAATCATCAGAAAGAAAATCATCCAAAGAGAAGGAAGTTTCAATTTGAGATGCACCGCCTAGCGCAAATATCGTAAGAACAATTACTGTTGAAATAATAGCCTGAGGATGTTTGTCTACTATCTGGGAAGCTCTTGATATCGAGGTTTCAATTAGCTCAGAGTTTTGGGGCTTAATTGCCATTCCTTCAGAGGATGAGTCCAATAGAAATCTCATGGAAGTATAGAAAAATAAAGTCAAAATAAATGAAGAAAATATTCCAAAAGCACAGAGCAAACTGAAATCACGAACTGGGCCTACACCGCCTGTAATCCCTGACAAAAATGCAATAACTGTAGTAAACATTGCAAGAGATAGGGCTTGACCAGTATGAACTTGAGACTCAATAAGAGATTCTTCTAGACTGCTTCCAGCTGCAATTCCCTCTTGATATCTTCGACTAACGTGAACTGAGAAGTCAATACCTAAACCAACAACTAATGGAATAACTGCAACACCCAATGCAGTCATTTTTATTCCTACAATACCTGCAAAAGAAAAAGTCCAGAAAATAGATAGTATCAAAGTTATTATAGGTAAAACTACATAACTCCAGTGACCAAAAGTAAGCCATAGTAGCACAACTGTAACCAAAAGCATACCAACAATCATCAAGATATTTGTATATTGAGTAGATTCATCTACATCTGAAGCCAATAGATCAACTGAAAAGGCGTCTGCATTGATATCGCTCCCTGAATCTCGGTTATGAGTGTCTGCCAACGTTCTAAGCTTTTGACCAGCTTCCTTTTTTTGTTCTGTAGTCAATTCCGGATCAAGATTAACCATTATAATCGTAGAATTGGCAATAGGTGCTCCACGAACTGAGCCGTCGGTTTCAACAATAATTAGAGGATCGAGATTCAAATCTCTGTTAATCAAAACATCTCCGACAAAGTCTACTTCATTCCAAGAGTAATTACCACTGCCTGAAGTTGATATCGAATCATATACAAGTTCCCATGGTTCATCTGCAGATTCTACCGAGGACAATGATAAACCCGAATCAGAAAGAGCAGAATCAAAAAAGTCTGCAACTGATAGAACACCCTTAACGCCCTCTATCTGCAGGCAATCGTTATGAATTTGTAAAATATCAACTAGATTAGGCATAGTGAGAACATTACTTCCGCTAACGGAAGTTAGATACAGATTAACAACACTCGAATCCTTGCCAAAATCTTCTGTTATTAAATCATAAGTTTCAACCTCCTCAGATTGAGGTAAGAAAGCTTGAACATCAGTTGAAAACTCTACTTTTAAGACGAAAGGAGATATAATTAAAGTAATCAATGCTACGACTAGGATAATCTGTCTGGGACTGTCGATTGGTAGTCGCGCATAACGCTCGAGCATATTTCTTGCATAAGAAGGGTGCTTAAAACCTGTCGTTACTTTCCAAGGCGTCGATTTCTTTGCTGAAATGACCTAATGGCCCTCAAGAAATCTATTTTTCTCATATCTGGCCAAAATACATCAGCAAAATACAATTCGGAGTAAGCTAACTGCCACAAAAGAAAATTACTAATCCTCTCCTCACCGGAAGTCCTCAGAATTAAATCTGGATCTGGTAAATCGCTTGTGTACAGATTGGAAGAAATGAGGTCTGCATCAATATCATCAGCTGCTAACTCCTTTTTTTCTATCATTTTGCCAAGTATCTTCATGGAGCGAACAATTTCCTGCCTGCCACCATATGCGACTGCTAAATTATAATTAAAAGTATTATACTCCTTTGTTTTTGACTCTGCGTAGTCTATAGCATCTATAACTCTATCTGGAAGCAGCTCTCGATGACCCAGTGCCCTAACTCTTACTTTATTTTTGTGGACTCGTGGATCATCTCCAGCATTTCTAAACGATTCCTCAAATAAATCCATGAGCTTTTCAAGTTCATCTTCACTTCTATTAAAATTTTCTAAAGAAAAAGCATAAACTGTTAAAATTTTAATTCCAACTGAACGACACCAATCTGACAAATTTTCTAAAGTATTTTTTCCTTTTAAGTGGCCTTCGTGTGGCAAAAGTCCTGCGCCTTCTGCATATCTGCGGTTACCATCCATTATAACTGCTAAATGGTTTGGAACTTCTCCCTTCTTAATTTGATTTTCTAAACGTCTCTGATAAACTGCATAAATTGGAGAAACTGCTTTACGAGCTAATTTGAACACAGAAGACTCTAGATACAACATTATAAAACAACTTTTATAGGTAAAAATGAAAGAAAAATATTTACTTGAATTAGGTGGAGAAAATACAGATTTGGGCAAATATGAAGCTCTTGAATTACTTAAATTTCAGAAATACTCTCCATTTTTAGAGAAAGATTATGAAAGTATTATTATCATTTCCACATCAAGAAAAATTGAAAAAAAATTAATTGCCAGACTTTCAATGACAAAAAGAATTTCGCGTATTATCTTTACATCAAATAAGGAGAATGTTAAAGATATCTTAACTGATTTGGAAGAGATAAATATAGAAGACTTAAACTTCGCAATAAGACAAATTGGTGTAAAAAAATTAGAAAGTGAAAAAACTGCGATATTAATCGGAGAAAAAATTTCTACAAAAAATGAGACTAATCTAGATACTCCACAAGTAACTGTTTTATTCTATCAAAACAAAGAATTTTTCATTTCATTAAAATATGCTGAAATAGATACAGGTTACAAAAAATGTCTTAAACATCACATAAGCAATCGACCTTATTTTTCTCCAATAGGAATTCACCCAAGAATTGCAAGAGCTATGATAAATTTATCAAATTGTGCAAATGACAAAACCCTAATTGATCCGTTTTGTGGAACTGGTGGAATCCTAATTGAAGGTGCCGATATGGGGCTAAAAGTTGCTGGAATTGATTTGAAAGAAAAAATGATTGAATTCTCAAAAGGCAACCTTAAACATTATGGTTTCAAAGCAAATTTGATAAATTCAGATTTTAAAGAAATAAGTAGTCTGGAGTTTGGATCGATTGTTTGTGATCCACCATATGGAATTGCTTCAACAAGCGGTGGTGAAAATATAAAGAAATTAATGGAAAGGAGCCTAGATGTTTTTCAAAAATGTATGGAGAATAAGCAAAGATTAGTAATTGCAGTGTCTGATTTTAAAATGATTAAAAACATGAAAATCTTACTACAAATTTACAAATTTGAATGGTACATTCATAAATCTTTGACAAGAAATATCATTGTGCTCGAAAAAAATTAGTATGTAACATCTATAACAAGATCGTAATCCATACTTCCAGATTCACTTTCAATACTAAAAATGTAATCACCAGTTGAGCTCAAGTCATCAGTAGAATAAGACCAAGTACCACTACTTTCAGGCACTCCATTCTCCTCCTGAACAACGGCTCCATCAGCATCTGTTAACCTAAGAGTAACTTGCGACTCTTCCAATGGATTAACATTCGCTGATTCTAATGAATAATCTATTTCGAAACTTAGAAAACCTTTCTCAACAGGAATTTCAATGTTTGCTGTATTATCGTTGCCATTAACATTTCCACTCTGCTCATCATGATAATTCTCTACAACTAAAACTGTGGTTTGAGAATCATCTGATAGACCTGTTGAATCCGTAACTGTAAGTGTTACAAGGTATTCGCCTTTATCTGGAAAATTACGATCTATATCTCTACCTTCATATTCTTTTGAATCTCCTTCAAAGTTCCAAAAGAAAGACAGATCATCACCATCTTCATCTGAAGAACCTGATGCTGAAAAAGAAATAGTCTCATTAATTTGAATCTTAGGATTAGAAGGTGTTATCTTTGCTTCAGGCGCATTACCACTTGAGGCTACAGGTTCATTAGTATCTTCATCATCATCTTCGTTCAAGACAAATGTGTAATAGCCATATCCTCCTGAAGCTGCAACTGCGGAAAGCAAAATGATTAGTAGTAAAGAAATCTTCTTCATTATTGCATACTTATTTTTAGCCTTATTAATAATTAACCTCAGGGATAAAATCAGGTTTCTGAGGAAAAGAATATAAATAGACCGCCCGGCTGGCGCAGCCTTGAGAATTTATTCCAAGAGGTAAACGTGTCCGAAGACCCAAATTTCAAATATATAATTCGCATAGCAAACTCAGACGTTTCAGGAGAGCAAAGACTAGGTTACGCTCTAACCTCAATTCGAGGTATTGGTTCCAGAATTAGTAACGCTATTATACAAAAATTAAAGCTAGATAGTGAAAAATTAGCTGGAGAACTCTCCGACAAAAATATTGAAGATATTGAAAATGCTATAGCAAACGTAAATGACTTCGTTCCAAAGTGGCTTCTAAATCGTCAAAAGGATTACGACACTGGTGAGGACATGCATCCTGTAAGCATTGACTTAAAGATGCTCCACGAAGACGATATAAACAGAATGAAAAAGATTAAATCATACAAAGGCATTAGACATGCGTCTGGACACAAAGTACGCGGTCAGAGAACTTATTCAAACGGTCGCCGAGGACTCGCCTTAGGTGTAAGTAAGAGGAAAGGTGCATAGATAATGGGCGATCCAAAATTTCCTAGTAAGCACTACAATACCCCTTCGCACCCTTGGCAGAAAACTCGTATTGACCAAGAAAGAACTCTAACACACCAATATGGCCTTAAATCTAAAAAGGAAATATGGAAAGCTGATACAAAAGTTCGTGAAATGCGTAGACAGGCAAGAAAATTGACTGCTAAAGCTAACGATGAACAAGCTCAGAAAGAAAAAGGTCTTCTTCTTAACAAACTAAGTCGGCTTGGCATGCTAGACCAGGGTGCTGCTTTAGAGGATGTTTTGAGAATGTCGCCGGAAAATATTTTAGATAGAAGATTACAAACCCAAGTATACTTACAAGGATTAGCTTCAACAGTGAAACAATCCCGTCAACTCATCATACATGGGCATATTTCAGTTGAGGGAGCCGTAAACAGAGTACCGGGAATGCTTGTAACTAAAACTCAAGAGAAAAACATAACCTACTCCCCTTCATCTGCTCTAAACAGTGACTTACATCCAGTCAGGCCAGGCGTTAAGGAAACATACGAAGATGAAGAGCCTGAAGATGAAAAGGCCGCAGAGGAAGTGGCTGAAACTGAAGAAGTTACTGAGGATGTCAAAGTAAAAGAGGAGGCTAAATAATGGAAAAATGGGCCGTTGCACATATATTCGCATCTCACAATAATATAATCATAACTGCTACCGATTCAACTGGAGCTGAGACAATTGCAAAATGCTCTGGAGGTATGGTAGTTAGATCACAAAGAGAAGAATCTAGACCTCATGCAGCTATGCTCGCTGCAGGACAAGTTGCTGAAGCTTTACAAGAAAGAGGAATAAAAGAAGTTCACGTAAAACTAAGAGGGGCTGGAGGCAAGAGAGGAGGAACTCCAGGACCTGGTGCTCAAGCTGCAATTAGAACGTTGGCTAGGGCTGGTATGACTATTTCACGTATTGATGATGTTACACCTATTCCACACGATGGTGGTAAGGCTAAAGGCGGAAGAAGGGGTAGGAGAGTTTAATGAAGGTTAAATTAAGTAAAGTAATGAAAAATTACTTTACTCAAGTTAGTAATTTAGAAGACGTTAACTATTCGTTTGTCAATTCCATTCGAAGATCTCTAGTTTCCATGGTACCTTGTCNTTGCTATTCACGAGGTTGATTTTCACATGGGCTCACTGGGTGCCTATGTAGATGAAGAAACTGGTGAAGAGAAAGAGTATGAGTCAATTAGTGCAATGTTTAATGAAATTGTAGCACATCGCATAGGTATGTTACCAATTCCTACTGATGAAAAAACTGTAGAAGCATTTGCCGGCAGTATAGGCGATGATTCAAAACAACCTGACATCATGTACTCTCTGCACAAGCAAGGTCCTTGTACTGTGTATTCAGGCGATTTAGAACCTGTAAATGGAGATGCATCCCTGGTTATACCTGAAACAAGTGTTCCTATTGTAAAGCTTGCAGAAGGCCAAGCAATTCTTGTTTATGCAAAAGCAAAAATGGGTACTGCAAAGCAGCATGCAAAATGGCAAACTGTTGTAGCACCTAGATTTTACCAAGCTCCAACTTTAACTGTTTCATCTGGAAAAGGTAGTAAAACAGTAATTGATGCAGTAGGAAAAGAGCATTTTAAAAAAAAAGGAAAAAACCACGTTATCGAAGATCCTGTTTTGGCACACGAGGCAATTAAGAAAGCTGAATCTTTGTGGAACGATGAAGATGCAAAAAATGCTATGACTGTTACGCGAAACAAAACTCATTTCATTTTAGAATTTGAAACAACCGGCGCAATGGAAGCTAAACTAGCTCTTGAGCAAGCATTGAAATCTTTAGATTCTCACTGTAAAGACTTCATGACAAGTCTTGAATCTGCAGCTTAATTAGATACTATTTAATCTATACAATTAGCTAGACTAATCAATGTAAATGTTATCAATATACATCTTTATGATTAATTTCATGCGGGGGTCGCATAGCCAGGCCAATTGCGCTAGGTTGAGGGCCTAGTCCTTAGTGGTGCGTGGGTTCAAATCCCACCCCCCGCACCAGTGTTACAATTTTAATTCAATTCCTTTAGAGCTCACTAAATCAAAACCACCACTTGGCAAAAGTTTTTCAATATCTGTAGATTCTGCACTAAAATATTCCGAAAGCTTACGAATTACTATTTTCCTCTCTGTAAAACCGGGTCTAAATATTACAAATTTTTCTGAATGCTTTTCAATAGAACTTATTGGACCACTCATAAATTTAAGATTACCATCGTAAGTGATAAGACCAATAGCTATGTTAAGTTCAAGATTGCGGTGCCAATTACGCTTACCCCGGATAACAAAAGCACCCTTAGCAAGAAATTCGCCTGTATTAGGTGTTTTAGATACTTTATCGTTATCAACCCAGAATGAATGTCCACTTGATACTCTTGCTCCCCAAGCTTTGCTATATGATAAACTGAAGTTACAAGCCTCCAGCATTGAATGCTCTGATGGTTGAACTCCATTTACATTTTTCACTACCACACTGGGAGCTCCGTGAATATCTGCATGTGCATACCTATCATTAGTTTTTAAATATTTTTTAACTACTTGTTCGTTCGATCTAGCATCTTTACCTGCAACAGCAATTTCACCGTCAGTAGTAATAAACCATCTAAAACGCTCAAACCATTCAACGTTCTTATTTTTGATTACTGCCTTTTTAGGCTTTGAAACAGGTTTAGAAGCTATTACTTCTTTTGTCCTCTCAGCCTTTCTATCCATTTCTTTAGACTTATCAAAATATGATGAGGCATTGGCTTCCAATGACTTTGTTTTATCTATCCAGATATTTGTATTGTCAATATTAATTACTACTTCATCTTCATCATTTTCATAGTTAATCATAGTGCGGATTTCATTTAAATTGGAGAAAACAATACCACCTTTTTTTCTGAAATCTTTAGACTTCAAATTATACTTCTCAATAGCTTTATTCTGATGATCTACACGAACTTCGTCTGAGCTTTTGACTTGTTTCTTAGCTACTACAATACTTGAAATATATTTTTCTATGGCTTCATCAAGAGATTGAAAACTTTCACTTAGTTCCATTCCTAAATCAAACGGGGAAACTGTAAAATTCTTACCTTCATCATCAAGGAAAATGGTAGGCTCAATTGTCTGAGCTAATATTTTTTTTAATTCATCATACACTTCATGGATGGAAACATCAGACACTTCTGAATTTCTATCTAGCCTCAAACGATTACATATCAATGTAGAAATATCGCCCCCGACATTACAATCAATTGTCAATGCAGCTCCCAGTGCTCTTTGCGAATTTACTAGTTTATCCTTGAAAATATTATATTCTACGGAAAAAGGATCTATACTAGGAGGTGATTGGTATACTAAACCAGATTCTAGAGATCTATGACGGAATTTCTGCTTTCTCATTACAGATATAATTTTATTGCCTGAGCACAAAACAATATTTCCTTTATGAAACATTTCAAAAATTAATGTTACGTTTTCTTCTTTTCTTATAAAAGAAATAGATAATATTCTATCTCCATTTACTTGCTCAATAGATTCTATCCTTGACTTTTTGATTAGTTTTCTAACTTTCTGAACAAATACACCCTGGTTTGATTCTGTGCTAATGGAATCCTTCGTTAGATAGGCCCAGCCAGATAAATCTATCAGTAGTCTTACTGTACCCTTGTCTCTCGAACGGAGTTTCAAAACTATTTTGTTTACATCAGGTCTACCAAACTGGTCTACCCTAGATCCGACAAGTGACTGCCAACCCTTAACAAGTAGACCAATATCAGGACCGGTCAGGGCTTTTTTCATTTGTAATAAGACTAGAATTATTCTTCTGAGTCTTTGTTTCTATAGTAAGCTGACATTATTACAGCTGCACCTACTGCACCAACTAAAGACAAGAAACTCATGTAGAATGAAGGATTACTTGCCTTAGTCTTGACGACTTTGAAATGTTCAGTAGCTATGTTATTGTCTGCATCACTTTCTTGAATATCCACACTAGGATCCACGGAAACCTTGATTGGAATACCTACTTCATCACTGTCATGTGCTCTTCCTGGATTCCAGAATGCTTGTAGTGTTACCTCCTCACCATAACCTAATGAAGATATTGTCTGTACCGAACCTAACTGCGAACCATCGACAAGGAAGATAACATCTACGTCTTTAACTTGTATACCTTCAGAATCTACAGTTCCGCCGTTGTTTCTTATTGTTGCATAAATTGTAACTCTCTGAGAATCGCCTCGTGAATTAATCCATGCACTCGAATGACTAAAAGAAATATCTGTGTCTTTAACTTCCAAATCAGGTTGTTTAATAACAACATTAAACTCACATCCTTCTACATTACCTGAATTTGTACCTGTAGCTTGTAAACCTATTTTGTAAACTCCAGGTCTGGCTAAATCTGAAGGTTTTATGGACATACTTGCTTCGGCAGAATGCACTGCAGTGTTGCTCGTATCGCTTTGTCCTGTAAGAGCCTTATTGCTAAGTCCTGGACTGATTGTCCAATCATCTACGGATCCATCGTTTACTGATGTTGTAAATGTGTAAGTATCATCATTCCAACCTGTGTTTGCTAAGTCATATCCCCACTGGTAAGTAGTTCCATGAAACATTTCATTATTGCCTGAATCTGAAGCGGAATCACAAGCTAATGTGTGGGACCCGCCAGTTCTTGCAGTTAGAGAAATTGAAATGGTATTCGTAACATTCGATGAAGATGATGCTGGGGTTGTATCTGTACAACTGTTATCATCATCGCATCCAGATGTAGTTCCACTATCTGTTCCACTATTGTACCATCTTGGATCTGTTTGCCCATACACTTGAACTGTATTAGTATCGCCCGCGGAACAAACGCCGTCACAAAATATTGCTAATTGAACTGTAGTAGAATCTTGTTTACCTAGAGATACAAGATCGCCACTAATTGGATTACCGTCGGCATCTAAAAATATAGTAGTCCAAGAAGTTCCACCTGGGAAATTTGCTGTAAGTTTAACTTCCATCTTTCTGTAAGTGTTATCACTACTAGTAACTGTTAAAGTTGCAACTACAAACTCTCCTTCCATGATATCGGCTGAAGATATATCTGATGTTAGACTAACCGGAGATGCTGCTGCATCCACGTTGCTAACTCCGAATGATACAACTAGCATAGCTACAACTGAAAATGCTACAATTGCACTTCGCATATCCATTTTTGACATACTTTTATTTGACATTTTTTACCTCTAGGCTCTGTAAAGAACATGATTCCTATAATAGTGGGTAATAAAAGGCTTCTGATGTAAAATATAGTATGATTTATACTTTAATAGAGATAGTTATCACCTTTCAATGGGAATGAGTATTGATGCAGATACAAGGGCTTTTCTTGATATGCTCAAAACTAAAGTGGACGTTAATCGAGGTTCATATCCAAATAAATTATTGATTTCTGGGATGGGAGGTTCGGGTATCGGAGGAAGAATTATGGAATCCTTAGCAAACTTTGAGAATATAGGAGACATTAGTTCTTGGAATAACTATGGTTTGCCAGCATGGCTGTCTTCCAATGACAATGTAATTTGCATATCTTATTCAGGAAATACCGCTGAAACTCTTTCGGTTGCAAAAGACGCTCATGAATTAGGATGTGAAATTGAGGTTATCACTACGGGAGGAAAGCTAGGAGATTTAGCAAATGATAATGACTGGCAAAAAACATTAATTGAAAGTGGGCACCAACCTCGAGCAGCCTTGCCTCTACTTCTAAAACCGTTACTCTATAAGCTAAATTTTTCTAATATCGATGAAATAGTGAAAGATGTGTCAGAACAGAATTATGGGAAAAGTCAAATTGAAAATATAGCTACAAATTTGTCTGGTAAAATTCCTTGTATTTACACTGAACCTTCTCTAGAGCCCGTGGGATACAGATGGAGATGTCAAATTCAAGAAAATGCAAAACAATTGGCTTTCCATCACGTAATACCTGAAATGAACCATAACGAAATTGTGGGATGGACAAATGCAAATCCAAATATGATTCCTGTTCTTATTAGGAAAGTAAATGAAGATAGTGAAATAAGAAATCGATTTGAAGCCCTCAAAAATACAGCCTGGAAGAATATAAGAATAGTTGAAATATTTGCAAAATGCGATAATCATCTATCAAAAATACTGGAAACTATCTACATCGGCGACATGGCTTCGATAGAACTTGCAAAACTTAACGGAGTAGATCCAACGCCAGTTAAAGTAATTGAGAATTTAAAGAATGAATTAGGCGGAAAATAGTGGATCTAGAATCATACTCAATATTGGAGTGTATATTTGTTGTTCTACTAATCATGTCGCCTGCCTATTTAGCAAATACATTTGCAGTTTTAACAGGGGGAAAATACCCCATTGACCAAGGTAAATTACATAATGATGGAAATAGAATATTGGGTGACGGAAAAACTTGGAGTGGGCTAATTGGAGGTACAATTGGAGGAATTATTGTGGGATATGGACTTATAATTTTAATTCATGAGTTCATCTGGGAATCTTCAAACATTTTAATCTTATTCCTGTTATCTTTTGGTGCTTTATTCGGAGACATGACTGCTTCTTTTTATAAAAGAAGACGGAACCTACAAAGGGGAGATAAGTTCGCACTTTTGGATATGTATGATTTCATACTTATGTCACTTATGTTATGCTTTATTTTTCAGCGAGATTGGTTACTCTCATGGATTTTAGATGGATGGGTGCCTCTTTTCACAATACTAGTTCTTACTCCATTTCTACACAGAGGTGTAAACATTATTGGATTCAAAATTGGCGTTAAGAACGAACCTTGGTGATTAATTACTTTGTCGTAATTTTTTCAAACTAGATCCTAGCTTATGAATTAATTGAGTTTTGCTAAAACCTGTGTTCACCTTTAATGAGCCTCCAGATTTAGACCAATTGCTTGGATGACAAGCCTTACTGACTTGGAAATCACAATCTAAACTAGATAATATATTTGATAATTCTTCAACCTTTGGTGATTTAACAGCTTCAGAAAGAGGTACTTTACGACCTTCAGAACGCTTTAGTCTGTGATCAAAATATTCTGGATAAATTACTAGGGGCTTTTTTGAAGGCATTAGTCTTTCATAAGAACGGCATTAACCATACCGTGCTGGCCTGGCCTTGAAGTTACTTTAGCATTACCTTTTTCTGTTGAAATAATAGAACCTTTAGTAATAATATTCTGCCTAACGTAATTTGGGTTTGCGGTATTTTCAACAACTTCCAATATTTTAGAAACTGCAGTTTTACCTGATTTAGGATCGGTAAGAGAAACCGATTCAGTTCTCAAAAGCCTATCTTTTCGGCCTCCACCTCTTGCTCTAGCGACTTTTTTGGTAAATTCACCCACTTTAGCTTGTTGAAGCTCACGACCTATCTCAGATCTCTTCTTGCTACTGTGCGGAGAAAGTCTTCCTCCAGTAGATTTTCTTTTAGATTTTCCTTGCCAAAGTGCCATGTGTATTCGATTGCACAAGAGTATTGTATTTAAGATTTAATATTTTATTTTTATAGGAAATTCTTAAATACAAAACAACTCAGGGAACTTTATGTCTATAGAGAAGATGTCTGCTAAAGCTAAAGAATTAAAGAGTAAAGGACACTCAACTAGGGAAATCTGCCAAGAGATGCATTTGTCTCAAGCAACGGTTGAATGGCTTTTAGCTAAGCAAGCGTCTGATAATTTTACAGAGAGTGTACCTGCCGATGTCAAAGTAGGGTGGAGAACTATTGGAGTATCTGGTACAAGAATACAAGCCATTGCTGAGATAATGGCTGATGTAATACTTGAAGAACAAGAAAATCAACAATTCGATCTAGACATGGTTGCAGGATTAACCAATAACGGAGTACCTTTAGCAACGATTATATCTGATATTTTAGGATTAGATTTCGGAATGATAAGGCCAAGCAGAGGTGAAGGTAATGAAACAAATTATGCTTCAAACTATGCAGGATTAGATGGTAAACACATAGTCGTAGTTGATGATGTTGTAAGCTCGGGTTCTACCGCAACCGAGGCAATAGATTTCGTGAGAAAGGAAGGTGGAATCCCTGTATTAGTAACGGTTCTCATTAACAAGAAAGCAGACGATGAAATTAACAAGGTTCCATTAAGGGCCTTAATTCGAGCTAGGCCGGTAAGAGAGTAAGTAATGCACTGGGCAGATGTAATTGCCGAAAAATTATTGAGAAGTGGGAAAAAGCACGTCATTTCATCAGGAATAACGCCATCCGGACCAATTCATCTTGGAAGTATGAGAGAAATACTTACTGCTGATGCTATTGTTAAGGCCGTTAATGAGAAAGGAGGAGATGCGAAGTTAATCTATATTGCAGATAATGCAGACCCATTAAGAAGAGTGTACCCTTTTTTAGATTCAAAAATTTACGATAAATATGTTGGAATGCCTCTTGCAGAAATTCCCTCTCCGGACGGAAATGGTAGTTACGATCGATATTTTTTAAAACCTTTTTTTCAGTCACTTGAAACTGTTGGTGTATTTCCAGAGGTAGTTGAAAACTATAATTCTTACAAAGAAGGCAACTTTGCAGAATGTACAAAGTTATTTGTTGATAATAAAGAAGAGACACGTGAAATTTTAGAGAAAATATCTGGTAGACAGTTGCCAAAGAAATGGTTTCCTTGGACTTTTTTGGATAATGATGGCACTCTGACTGATGGAGAAGTACTGAATGTGGAATGGCCCAATGTCACCTTTTTGAATAAAGATGGCGAACGAGTAACAAATGATATGTCTAAAGGCGAAGGTAAACTACCTTGGAGATTAGATTGGCCCGCCAAATGGAAAATATTGAATGTTACTTTTGAAGCCTTCGGAAAAGACCATGCTACAAAGGGAGGCAGTTACGACACAGGAAAAGAATTATCGGAGAAAATTTTAGACTCAAGGACTCCACTGGATATGGTCTACGAATGGATTCATCTAAAAGGAAAAGGAGCTATGCACTCTTCAACAGGATTAGTAATTTCTGCTGAAGACATGTTGACTATGGCACCACCTGAAGTAATAAGATGGATAGTAATGAAACCTCAACCAAATAGGCACATTGATTTTGACCCGGGACTGGGATTAATCAATATGGTTGACAGGTACGATAAAACTGAACAAGATTATCACGAGGGCATACTTGAGGATAATGAAAAAAGGGCTTTTGAACTAAGTCAAGTAAGCAAAATATCTAAAGAAAAACCAAATCTTTTACCATACAAGCATCTTGTAACTTTAGCTCAATCAAAAACCAATTTAAACGAAATAATAGAAGCACTTGAAAGGTCTGGAGAAGTGAAAGATATAGATGAGAATAAGCTAGAAAATAGAATTAAATGCATAAAACAATGGATTAAAAACTATGCTCCTGAAAGTGTAGTATTTGAGATACAAAAAGAAAAACCAAATATTGAATTCGATGATTTACAAAATGAATGTATTAAATTATTAATTGATAAAATGAAAGAAGTAGAATGGTCACCAGAAGGCATTCATAACTCATTTTATGAATTACAAGAGCAAAATGATATTCCTGCTAAAAATTTCTTCAAAATAATGTATAATGTTCTTTTGAATAAGGAGAGAGGTCCCAGACTAGGATTCTTTCTAGCAACAATGAACAAAGAGTTTATTATTGAAAGGCTGGAGAGTTATTGAAATGTCTTTAACAAAAATTGTAGAATGCGTACCTAATTTTTCAGAAGGGAGGGATAAAAAAATTATAGATCAAATATGCTCTGCAATTAAAACTGTAGAGACTGTAGAGCTTTTAGACGTAGACATGGGATCTGATACTAACCGTACTGTGGTTACATTTATTGCTGAAAGTAGATATGTAGCAAATGCAGCATACAAAGGAATAGAAAAGGCGGCTGAACTAATTGACATGAGAAAACATTCTGGAGCCCATCCTCGAATGGGAGCTACCGATGTTTGCCCATTCATTCCGGTTTCTAACACAACAATGGAGGAATGCGTGGAAATCGCTAAATCATTAGGTGAAATTGTTGGCAATAAATTAGGAATTCCAATCTTTCTCTATGAATCTGCCGCAGTTAATGAAGAACGACAAAATTTAGCTAACATTAGAAGTGGAGAATATGAAGGATTTAATGAAAAGTTAAAGGACAAAAATTGGAAACCTGATTTTGGGCCTAGTAAGTTAAGTGTAAAATCTGGAGTTACTGCAATTGGTGCAAGAGAATTTTTAATAGCTTACAATATTAATTTGAATACCACAGATAGAACGTATGCTAATGAAATAGCTTACGAGTTAAGAGAACGAGGAAGATGGAAAAGAATTAACCAAAAGGATAATTTCTATTATAAAGGAGATATAGTTAATTTTGGAGAAAATTTTTATCCAGATGGAAACTCAGATTATGTTGGCAGAAATCTTGAAGAAATAGAAAATTTCTATCAAAAAAACGGACGTGACTTCAGAAAAAGATACACCTCTTTAGGCCTAGACCCTGATAATTTAACTGGAAAACCCGTTTACAAAGACGGCCATTTTACTCATGTTAAAGGACTGGGTTGGGTGATTCCTGAATATAATAGAGCTCAAATAAGTATGAACCTGACTAATTACAAGATTAGCCCAATTCATAAAATATTTGAAGCTGCCTGTGAAGAAGCTGAAAAAAGAGGCTTGAGAGTCACAGGTTCTGAAATTGTGGGACTTATTCCCTACAAGGCAATCGAGGAAGCTGGAAAATATTACCTGAGGAAAATGGGTAAATCTTCTGGAATGCCACCCATAGATTTAGTTAATATTGCAATTCAAAGTTTAGGTCTTTCTGACGTTACTGATTTTAATCCATCTGAAAAGATACTGGGTATGCCTAAGAACGACGGTGAATTAGCAAACCGAATTACATTTGACCTAATTGATGAAGTATCAAGAGACTCTCCAGCACCTGGTGGTGGCTCTGTAGCTGCTATGTCAGGATCACTAGGAGTTGCACTTGGAGTCATGGTAGCTAATCTATCTACATCAAAAGCAGGTTTCGAAGAACACAGCGAAGAATTAGGGCGGATTGCTGAAGAGGGACAAGAAATAAAAGAATTTTTAGTAAATGCGATTGATGAAGATACAAATGCCTTTGACAAAGTAATTAAGGCAATGAGAATGCCAAAAGACTCAGATTCTGAAAAAAAGATACGTGAAGAGAAAATGCAGGAAGGATATAAAGCTGCAACTGAAATACCTTTAGAAACCGTTGAATATTGCTATAAAGCTTTGAATATTTGCGACGACATTTCAAAATTAATGGATGACAGTATGGCTAGTGACGTTGGATCTGGGGCACACATGTCTATAGCTGGGGCAAGAGCTGCAGCCTATAATGTAAGAATAAATTTAAACAGTATCAAGGATGAAGATTATATTAATGATACTAAAACTAAATTAAATAAATTATTATCAGAATGTGATAAAATATTGCAAATTATCACAGAAAGAGTTGAAGAAAAATTATAGATTATTTTCTGAAGAATTTAAATATAAAGTAAACGGCTCCAATTAACACAATGAAAGGTAATGCCATATCTAAAGTACCTTCACCTAGAGGATCCGAATTTTCTATGTTCTGAACTGGATCTGAATACTTTGAAGCATCATTTGGATACTTGTCTGAATTATCTCCATAACCATCACTATCAGAATCTAGGTGCTCATTTGGATTCAATGGAAATGCATCTGAATTATCACAATATCCATCATTATCTGAATCCAAATAATCATTTCCATTATTAGGGCATTTATCTGAATTATCTCCATAACCATCTCCGTCCGAATCTAAAAATTCTGAACTGTTCAGAGGAAACTTATCTATCGAATCAATACTACCATCGCCATCAGTGTCATTCGAGAAAGGATCTGTTTGCATTAAAATTTCAAGTTTGTTACCTAATCCGTCTAAATCAGAATCTTGACTTTCATTGAAATCAAAAGGGAAATAATCCAAGTTATCTCCCACACCATCTCCATCCGTGTCAATCCACTCTGTCGAATCAAAAGGGAAAACGTCAATATCATCTGTGAAATTATCTGAATCTGTGTCATTAGTTGTCGGGTCTGTGCCGTAAACAGACCATTCCAAATAGTCATCTAAGCCGTCTCCATCAGTATCAACATTGGTAGGATCTGTCAGGTATCCATCTAACCCAAAATAAAATTCTTCTCTATCTGATAAACCATCGCCATCTGTGTCTGTGGAATTAGCATTAGTGTATCTTATTCCATCATCAACTCTGAAATTGAAATAATTACCTATACCTAGCGGTCTTTCATAAAAATACCTAATCTCGTCGTCTGAAAATGCCCTTTCCCATACTGCAATGTTATCAACGGTTCCATTAAGATAGTCACCATTTTGACCTCTACAAATATAATTTTTACTTCCAGTTGTTTTAATAGAGTGTGATGAAGAAGTTGTGGTATTTGTTGCCAAAGTTCCATTAACATATAGGCGTAATGAATTTTCAGTTTCACTGTAAGTTGCCGCAACATGGTACCATACATCTAAAGCTGCTTTGGTGTCATTTTCCAGAGGCGTTGAATAAAGCGTATTGCCTGCGAAAACCCTAAACTGAATGAAACCTTCTGAATCTATGCCTAACCAAGTTCTTCCATCTGTAGCCGTTCCGAATATTGTCCCAAATTCAGTATAATTTGATACCTTTACCCAAGAATGAACTGTATACTCAGTAAATTTAGTGTTTTTAATGGAATCCATGCTCAAATGAGATGAAACTCCATCGCAATATATCCCGTTAGTATATTTGGCTGGACCTTTAACTGGACCATTAGTCATTAATGCAAAATTTGCATTAAGGGTCGAATCAATTGCAAAAACTGCATCAAAGGTATCAAATCTCCAGTATGCACGTAATTCAGGATTTGTTTGAGAAAAAATTTCACTGTCAATTAAGTAATTATCATATTCCTGAATGTTAGAAATAGTGTCGTTATCTAAATCTAGCTCAGAATCTGCAAATAGCGGATTTAGTCCAGAGTAATATTCCCACCCATCTGGTAATCCATCTGAATCTGAATCTTGATTATTTGGATCTGTATTCATTAAATACTCCTGATAATTAGTATATCTTTTTGAATTTTCATTGAGTAAAACACAATCTAAACCCTGTACCTGAACTAGCACGCCATCACAATCTGAGTCCTGGGCGCCATCCGCTTGAATTTTAGGGTGTAATCCATTTGCTAACTCGTAAGGATCAGGCATACCATCTGAATCTGTATCTAATTTTGTTGGATCACTTCTATATTTAGAAGGAATTAATAAGTTTGCAAAGATTTCATCGTAATCACTAATTCCATCTCCATCAGTATCTACTGATAAAGGGTTAGTAACGAAATTATCACAATCATCTAAACCGTAAATTTCACAGCCATCTAATATTCCATCCCCGTCAGTATCATTAACATTAGGATCTGTAATTGAACGAGTTAAGTTATCTTCTCTGCCTTCATACCAATCGNTTAACTCCGTCGTCATCTGAATCGTAATCTTTAAGATCCGTGAAATGGAAAACATCATTCAAGTCTAGCCACCCATAGTACTCTTCCCCATCCAATAATCCATCATTATCATAATCTGGATTATTAAGTCCAGTACCAATTACTCCTTCAGCAAAATCCGGAAGTCCATCTGAATCAGTATCTTTTTCAGAATAGCCGTAGAAAGTCATGTTCCAATCATTCCAAGTTCCTGCAGTTCCTGCCTCTGTGTCATTTACCTTCAATTTCCACGTTCCAAATGAATTTTCATCCCGTGGGATCCTCTAGAGTCGACCTGCAGGCATGCAAGCTTGAGTATTC
>MIZB01000290.1_pt14 | contig 32207 bp, 33 predicted proteins | sample 888171 | NCBI WGS metagenome assembly MIZB01 (sample SAMN05440186, study PRJNA335308) | marine metagenome | isolation source: marine water
GTAYAAAATAAATGTCTAAAGAAATTTACAAGAGTATAGCTAGCTCAATCATTCAAAGTTCAACACCAGATATTGATCTTGAAAAGCAACTATCTATAGATAATTTTACAAGAGGACTAGATGCTTTTTCGCTTTATAATTCCATTTATTTAGAAATAATTGCCTATGAAGAAGATGCTAGTAAACAAGATCAATCAGCTACTTTACTTGGAGCCTTCAACCATCATCATTTAGAGTCTCAAAAAATACTTACAAATTCTATCTTTCAATCATTTTGTGGCAATTACAACATAGCATATTCGTTACTACGAAGTTTCATAGAATGTCATATGAGAGGGGTTTTTCTTAATCAGTTAGCACTTTCGCAGCATGAGTCCGGATTATGGAAAGTTAAACTTTCTTCAGCAGTCCTTGATAGTTACGGCGAGCTAGTTGATCAATTAAAAAATTACAGGGCAAATCGTGATAAAATATTAGATAATGTTCAATTTTTAAGTATGATATCGGGCCTTAAACAAGAATTAAGTTTTAGTGACTTACTAAAGGAATTAATTTCTTGGGAGTTAACTTACCCTGAGGAGAGTTATCCGAATTTTAGAAACTATTCTAGATATAACAAGTTATCAGGATATGCTCATTCTGAAGAGAAAACACATGACATTTCTAGATTAAAGAAATATTTTGGCAATGATTATCAAAAAGCTGTAATTAGCGAATCAATGGTTGTCCCTCAACTTTCTAAAGAATATTTGAGTGACATGTGCTGTATTGTGGATTCCTCTATGGTAGTTATGTTTAATTTTATTTCCAAAGTACTTACCTTCGAATTTTCCGGTTTCCAAGATTTCATTGCAGATTTAAAAGAAGATGACAGATTCACAAATGCACGTTTGAACTATTGTACAAAATGGTTATCAGCTTATTTAGCAACGGATTAGTTCAGTTTATCCTCAAGTTCAATAGTTAATTGTTCTAATAATTCTTCTAAATTATCACTCTTAAGAGACATTACGTTTGGAGTTAGACCCTCTACGCGAGCTTCAAATTCGCCTTCATTACGAAGAATTTCAATATCACAGAAGAATTCTGCCATAGTTTGCCGACTTTGCCCGATATTTAATATTTTTGGCATTTAGCTCTCGCCGTTCATTTCATAATATAGCTTCAACAATACAATGTGTGAATGAAATAGATGTAGCAGCATTTTTTATTTTATTTTTAGGAATAGTTATTCTAACTTATCCCATTTTTCTTCTTATATTTCAAAAAGCTACAGAAAAGCAATCTAATGATTTACTTATTGGAGGTATTCTTCTACTTTTGAGTATTGCTTTTTTGATAGCTCTATGGGCAATTTATTTTGCTTCTACCTCACCTCATCTTCTTTGGCCATTAGCTTTATTCACGTTAATATTTAGATTTATATCTCCATTGATTTTTGTTCGTGTGTTAAATAAATGGCAGTCATCAGATAATGCTTTGATAAAGCCTTCAACTAAAGTTTTGGTAGAGGCTTTTCCAGGTTTCGGAATGGTTCTTGGAACTTTCATAATTCTCTCACCATATTTTGATTCAAATAGTTCAGAAACCTTGGAATTATTCATAGCAACAGCCTTTGCGATTTTCACATTTTCACAGTTTTATCTATTTCTGTTTATTGATTATATAAGGAAAGATAGCCTAGCCTTTGCTTGGATTGCGGGTTTTTTAATTGGAGTAGGTTTGATGGTTATGGTTCCTTATTACCTAGATGGTTTTGATTCAGCTTTTAGATTTACGTCTGCAGCAGGTTGGTTTATGGGGTCTTTTATCATGATGTATGGTGATAGAGAACCTTACTCTGATTATTTGAAAAAGCTGAGGTGGTAATATACCAGCGCCTTCTAAAACGAAGATTTATAGTTCCTTACTATTAGTCCAAATTATATTTGGTTTTCATTATTTAACAACATCAATAATTGTTGAAGAAGTAGATCCTTTTGAATGGACTGCAATTAGAATTCTTTTTGCGGGATTCATAATGTATTCGTTATACAGCAAGAAAATTAATAATTTTCCAAAAGGGAACGAATGGTATTTTTTAATATTATTATCTTTATTAGGAATTGTACTAAATACAGCTTTTTTTACCAAGGGTTTAGAACTAACAACACCAGCCCATGCCTCATTAATTAGTTGTATGATTCCAGTTATTACATTTCTTTTTGCTTGGATATTAGGCCGTGAAGGCTTGAATCGTTATAAGTCTTTATCGTTAGTTGTCGCAATGTCAGGAGCTCTAATTTTAATGGAGATTGATAAACTAGACATTAGCAGTGATTTATTTGTAGGTGATGTATTTATATTTATTAATTTTACATGTTTCGGACTTTTTTTAGTTTTATCTAAATCTATGATTGAGAAACATAGTTCGTTGGGCTTGTCTGTATTGGTTATGTCTATCGGAGCTCTACTTCTTATTCCTGTTGCAGTATATGGTATCTATAATAATTGGGAATCTTGGTTAAATCTTTCCTGGTGGATTTATTTTGCCGCTTTTTACTCTATATTTTTTGCTACAGTAATAACATACTCTTTGAATTATTACGCAATGGAATATGTAGATTCTTCAAAAGTTGCTTTATTTATTTATTTACAACCAGTAGTTGCGGGTACCATATCAGTTGCATTAGGAAGAGATGAAATTACTACTAGACTAATCGTTTCCAGTATTCTGATTATGCTGGGTTTATTATTATCTACGGTTGAAAGGAAATCAGGCCCTAAAACCAGTCAATAAGTCATCTAAAGTTTCTTTCGATGGCCTTAGCATATCTTCAGATAATTCAGCTAGAGGTGTATCTACTAAATTTTCAGTTTCATCTAGTGTTGGAATGCCCTCTTGGAAGTATAGTAATCCGGTAACGTGTTTATCCTTAACATCAGCATTATGAATTGCATCCAACGCCATCATCCTGTCACCAACATCATGTTCCTCGCTAATTGTCTCTAATCTAAGATAAGAACCATCATGTAATTTAACTTCTTTATATCCTCCAGATGGAATTTCTACTTCCTCTATTGGATTAAAATGAGGAATATAGTCTAAGCCATGAAGTTCTTCATTATTATTCTTAACATATTGCAATGATTTGTAAGATTCTTCATTGTTGTTGAACGTTACACACGGAGAAATTACATCAATCACAGCCATTCCTCTGTGTGACATTCCAGCGCGAATTAATGCAGTTAGTTGCTTTCTAGAACCTGAGAATGAACGTGCAACAAATGAGCATCCTAAATTGATAGCCATAGCGCAAAGGTCAATTTGTTTTAATTCATTTGGAACACTTTTCCTCTTCTGTGAACCTTCCTCAGCTGTAGCTGAGTATTGCCCTTTGGTAAGGCCATAAACACCATTATTTTCCACAATATAAAGCATGTTTAGATTTCTTCTTATAGCGTGAATAAATTGACCTATACCTATACTAGCGGTATCTCCATCTCCAGAAACTGCAAGAAAATTTAAATCTTTATTTGCCATATTTGCTCCAGTAGTTACAGAAGGCATCCTTCCGTGTGCAGTATTGAATCCGTGACTTTGTCTTAAGAAATACGCAGGGGTTTTACTTGAACACCCTATTCCAGACATTTTAGCAATACCATCAGGAGTTATGGAATTCTCCCATGCAGCTTTCATAATAACGCTAGATATAGCATCATGGCCACAACCGGGGCATAGAGTGGACTTACCACCTTTGTATTCGTCTAGCGCTAAATCGAGTTTGTTGACTTTTGCCATATTTAAATTTCGAATGACTCCAATGTGCCAATTATTGCTTCAGCATATTCTACAGCTTTTGGTGGCAAGCCATCACTGAATGCAACAGAGTAGAGCTTTGGTACTAATTCTGTAGCTATTTCTTTTCTTAAAATGCCATACATTTGCCCATCTCTATTAACTTCTAAAACAATAATTTTTTTGTGTCTCCTCACAAACTCATCAACTTCAGGAGAAAGAGGAAGAGCTCTTACTCTACATTGTGAAACCTTCATTCCAGTAGATTCGAGAATATCATCTATTTCTTGTATGGTATTCTCCATTGATCCATAGTAAATTATTCCGAGATCTTGTTCTTCCTCCTCTCTGAATACTGGCTGAGGTAAATCAGTTCTTGATCCTTCAATTTTTTTCTTTAGCCTATCCATATTAGTTCGGTATACTGATGCTTTCTCAGAATAAACTCCGTCTTCATCTCTGCCAGTTCCCCTTGAAACAATAGGTTCTAATCCACTTCCGGGTAATGTTCTGTAAGGAATTCCATCACCATCAACATCACGATATCTCCCGTAATTCTCAATTTTTTCGAGTTCTTCTTGAGTACGAAGAACTTTTCCCCTATTCATTGGCTTGTCTGGATATTCAAATCCATTTGAGGCCCATAAATTCATTCCAAGATCTAAATCAGTAAATCCAAACACCATAGTTTGATATTTCTCAGCATAGTCAAATGCTTTCCATCCAAATTCAAAACATTCATCTACATTACCAGGAATTAGAACAATATGTTGTGTATCTCCATGACTGGCTTCATAGAGCATAGATATGTCTCCTTGTTGGGTTCTTGTTGGAAGTCCAGTAGAGGGTCCTACTCTTGTAACGTCCCAAATCACACTAGGTATTTCTGCATAATAAGCAAGACCAATTAATTCAGACATTAATGATATTCCAGGGCCACTTGTACAAGTCATTCCCCTAGCACCTGCCCAACCTGCACCGAGTACCATACCAACTGCAGCCAACTCGTCTTCGGCCTGTATTACTGCACATGTTGATTTTCCGTCTTTATCTAATCTTAATTTTGGAATATATTTGTCAATTCCTTCAGCTAGAGAAGATGAAGGCGTAATTGGATACCAAGATAACATGTTAATCCCGCCATATATACACCCTAAAGCTACAGCCTCATTTCCGTCGATCAAGAATCTATTTTCATCTTTTTCTCTTTTCTCAACATAAAAATGGTCCTTCTTTTCTAATTCACTTTTGAAATATTCTCTTCCAGATAAAGAAGCCTGTGAATTAATTTCAATGGCTTTTTCTTTTCCACCGAACTGTTTTGATATCGCTTCTTCCAAAATATCTTGCGGTATTTCTAGCATTTCTGCCATTACTCCAACATAAATCATATTGGCCACCATCTTAGATAATTTAGGATTAATTTTACGAGCCATTGAAGTCATTGGCACAGGGTAGACAATTAGATCATCTCGATTTACTGGAGCTTTCACATCAGTATTATGAATTAAAACAGTTCCAGGAGCAAGTTTTTCTATATCTTCACTCCAAGTATCTATGTTCATTACTACTTGAATATGTGTATTGTCACCCGGTGCTTGATACCCATAATCGCTTACTCTTACGATGTACCAAGTTGGCAGCCCAGCAATATTAGAAGGGAATAAATTTTTTCCAGAAGCGTGAGTCCCCATCCTGAATAAAGCATTTAGTAAAATCAAATTAGCGCTCTGAGAGCCAGTACCATTTGCGGTAGCTATATTTATAGTAAAATCGTTTACAATTTTTTCCATCATTTAGACGTATCGTTTGATACGGATATTCATACAGCTAACGGAGTATTCTTAAGCATTCGCGCCTAGTATTTTTTTGCATTCTAAAACCGTGTAGTATATATAGGAGAACACAAGTCGGAAATCCTAGTGGATAAAGCTAGCTGCAACGAGCAGAGACGTATTTGCGTTACCCCGAATGGACTTTGACTAGGAAGTCGAAGGGTGACAGGGAGAGGTAGTGCAAGGAGCGTAAGCGCTTTATTTTCTTAAAATTAATCAATGAAAGCAGTCATTCCAGCAGCAGGTTTTGGTACGAGATTTCTACCTTTAACGAAGGCACAACCAAAAGAAATGTTGCCTGTCGTTAACAAGCCTACAATTCAATGGGTAGTTGAGGAAGCTGTAGATGCTGGAATTACGGATATTGCAATAATAACAGGTGATCATAAACAAGCAATAGAGCATCATTTTAAGCCAATGGAAAAGTTAGAAAAAGTATTGGAAAAAGCTGGGAAAACAGCAGAACTTAAAGAAATAAGAAAGATTAATGAAATAGCTAACCTAGAATTTATAGTACAAGAAGAGCAGAAGGGCCTAGGACATGCGATTCTTTGTGCTGAAGATTTTGTAGGTAATGATTCTTTTGCAGTTTTACTAGGAGATACAATATGTACTGGAAATCCTAATTGCACAAAAGGTTTAGTTAATCTGTTTTATGAGAAGAAGGCTAATATTTTTTCAGTAGAAAAAATAAGTTTAGAGGAAACGAAAAGGTATGGGGTTGTTTTAGGAAAAGAAGTTGGGAAAGGAATAATGTTGGTAAAAGACCTAGTTGAAAAACCTGAACCAAATGACGCTCCCTCACTATTAGGTATTCAAGGAAGATATGTTTTTACATCCGATATATTTGAACACTTGAAGTTAACAAGAGACGGTGCTGATGGCGAGATCCAGTTAACAGATGCCATGAAATCACTGGCAAACACTCAACTCCTTTATTCTTGGATATTCAATGGTAAAAGATACGACATTGGAACTATGAAGGATTGGTTTCAGTCCCATTTAGAGTTGTCCATCGAATCAGAATTTTCACTAGTCTTAAAAGGGGTAATGAATAAATTATGAGATACTTGGTAACTGGAGGCGCCGGCTTCATCGGATCTACACTTTGTCGGAAGCTTTTAACAGAAGGCCATTCGGTAGCTTGTCTAGATGATTTAAGCACTGGAAATCGTGAAAATATTACAGAATTAGATGTTCACGAACGTTTTGAATTTTTTAACCACGACCTCACAAAGCCTTTTTTCCCAGACAAAATAGATGCAATATTCAATCTAGCTTGTCCAGCTTCCCCAGTTCATTACCAGTATAATCCAATTAGAACTCTGAAAATGGGAACTCTCGCAATGTATAATGTATTGGGCATGGCTTCTAGACTCAATGTACCTATTTTGCAGGCATCTACATCAGAAATATACGGTGATCCCTCTGAGCATCCTCAAAAGGAATCATATCTAGGCAATGTAAATCCTATTGGGCCACGGGCTTGTTACGATGAGGGAAAGCGAGTTGCCGAAGCTCTATGTGTTGCTTATGAAAGCTATAATAATGTTAAGGTACATATAGCTAGAATTTTTAATACATATGGGCCATTCATGGATCCTAAAGATGGAAGGGTTGTGAGCAATTTTATTGTTCAGGCATTAAGAGGAAAACCAATCACAGTTTATGGGAATGGCTCTCAAACACGTAGCTTTTGTTTCGTTGATGACCTTGTAGATGGCCTCATAAAATTATTAAATTCCGACTTTAGAGGTCCAGTTAATCTAGGCAACCCTGACGAATATTCTATGATTAAATTTGCAGAAATAATTAAGAAAAAAACTAATTCCAGTTCTGAGATTGTCTTCAAGGATTTACCAGAAGATGATCCAAAGAAACGTTGTCCAGATATAAGTTTAGCTAAAGAATTCTTAAATTGGGAACCTAAAGTTTCGCTCGAAGAGGGCATAAATAAGACTATAGATTGGTTTAAGCAAAAATAAAAATATGCAAATACAAATCCAGCATCCTTCAACAGGCAAAACTAAAAGTTTTAATTATTCACATTTTTTAGCAAACAAAGACTTAGAATTTGACAAAGAAATATTAGTAGACTGCAACAGAGGGGTATACGACTTTATCGCTAAAGGAGATGAAATAATTGTTGACAAACATGAAATATACGATAAAGAAAAAGCTGTCTCGTTCGATAAGGGTAGAAGATATGAGGGAATAAAAGAAAATAAAAAGACAAATCAATTTGCATTTTTTAAAAAAATTATTAATGAGCAAGGTACAGATGGCCCAGTACTTTCAGTAGGTTGTGGAACCATGTATTGGGAAAAAAGGCTGGATAGTGATTTAGTTTTTTTCCCTCTTGACATATCTAAGCATATGTTGAGAGAAGCCATTGATAAGCACAGAACTAAGTTTGGAATTCACGCAAATGGAGCAAATTTACCTTTTGCTGACAATGAATTTAGTTTGAGTTTCTGCATAGATTCATTACCTGAAAATTTTTATGGAAATAAGCATGCTCAAAATACACGTAAGAAAATTTTGTTAGAAATGAATCGTGTCACTAAACCTGGTGGTAAAATATTACTTCTCCTTCCCAATTCTATGAAGACTAAGTTTATTAATACAGTTAAGCTTAAGAAATTTAGAGGTATTCCAAACGATGAATATGGTTTTTACCCTAATAATCTTAAAAATGAATTAATAGATTTAGGTTTTGAAATAGAGCATTTTAGTTACAGGATGAGCTTAGGTCCATTTAGAAGTCAGAGGCTAATAAATTATTGGAATTCCTTAATATCTTTTTTTAGAATAAATTTTTTAGGGTCAATATTTGCAGTAATTAAAGTTAAATAGCAGGTAGAAAATATTTTAATATTATGCTTAAAAAGGGTACTTGATGAAAAACATCCGAACTGGAGTTATAGGCACAGGTTCTATGGGTCAAAATCACGCACGAGTTTACAGTGAAATCTCTAATTTAGTAGGGGTAGCCGATCTAAACGAGGGCCAAGGGAAAAAGGTAGCTAATAGATTTGGAGTCAAATGGCATAAAAACTTTGAGGATTTGTTGTTAGATGTAGATGCAGTAAGTATTGCAGTTCCTACGTCATTACATCTCCAAATTGCAAAAAAAGTTCTACTCTCTGGAGTTCATGTCCTAGTAGAAAAGCCCCTCTCAAATAGTATAGAGGAAGCTTCTGAAATAGTTAAACTGGCAGCCAAAACAGATTTAACACTTGCAGTAGGTCACGTAGAAAGACACAACCCCGTTGTGAATTATGCTAAAAAGGCTATTGATGGAGGTAAATGGGGAGAGATAATTACTCTAACATCTAAAAGAGTATCGAATTTCCCTGAAAGAATAACTGATGTAGGAGTACTGTTTGATTTGTGCATACATGATATAGATATATCTAATTACCTATCTAATTCTAAAGTAAACTCAGTATATGCATTAGGGGGCAAGAAGAGGGCACCTCACGAGGACCACATTAACTTGTGCCTTTCATACGATTCTGGATTGATATCTATTTGTGAAACTAATTGGTTGACTCCAAATAAAGTTCGAAAGTTAGAAATCACAACATCAACGCATTATATTGAGCTTGATTATCAGAGTCAGAGTATAGAATTATTTAAGTCAAAATACATTAATGTAAATAAATCTAATCTTTACTCATCAAATCTACAATTGGAGACTATAAAAGTTCCAATAAACCAGGAGGAGCCACTAAAGCTAGAATTGGCAGATTTTTTACAATCCACAGTTAGTAATAAAACCCCATTAGTAACTGGAGAAGAAGCTTTAGAAGTTGTTCGAATATCAGCACACGCTCTCGAATCGCTTATGAATAAGAAGGTAATAAAAACATAGAGGAAAAAAACAATGTCAATAGAAGAGAAAGTTAGCCAGTTTACTATTGGTTTCGACCATAGAGATAAAGAAAAGCTTCATCAAATGTGGGATAATATTTTTAGCACGCAGCAATGGTCTGAAGGGATTTACACAAAAGAATTCGAATCACTTTGGAGTGAATGGAATGATGAGGACAGTGTTGCTTTTTCAAGTTGGGCAGGTGGAGCCATGGCAGTACTGAATTATATTGATGTAAAGAATGAAACTGTTTTATGTCCATCCAATACATTTATGGCCACACCGTTGTCTGTTATCAACGCTGGTGGGCATGTTGAGTTTGTAGATTCAAATCGTGAAGATCTTTGTATGTCATTTGAAGATTTCAGGGTTAAAGCAGAAAAGCATAATCCTAAAGCAGTTTGGGTAGTACACATCGGCGGCCATATTTCTTTTGACATTGAAAAAATTTCATCGTATTGCAAGGAAAATAAAATTTGGTTAATTGAGGACTGTGCTCATGCTCATGGTGCCGAATGGAATGGTAAAAAACCAGGTACTTGGGGAGATGCGGGAGTTTATTCAATGTATGCCACAAAAACAATATCTACAGGGGAAGGAGGAATCTTAGTATCAAAGCATAAAGAATTAATTGATTATTGCTATAAATTTCGAAATTACGGTAAATTTGAATACGATGTTGAGGGCCTTAACTACAGAATGAGTGAGTTTACCGCAGCTCTAGGTGTAGTTCAAACTAGAAGAATGTCTGAAATTGTGGACTGGAAAAATAGTTATGCCGAGAATTTCCTTGATTCAAAGCACAGCAACCGAATTATCTTCCCTGACGGAATGAAATCAGGTTATTACAAGTATATAGTTTTCGATAAGTTAGAAAAGTCAACCGGAAAGGTTTACGACGAATCTTGTCATAAAATAATGGGCCATGAAATTGATTTACCTAATACGGATTGGATTGTTAGTAATCACTGGTGCGTTCCATTGTACTATCATCCTGAATTAGAGGTTAAAAAATGAATGTAGGCGTAATTGGAGGTTCTGGATTTATTGGTTCTCATGTTGTCGATAAATTGTTTGACGCAGGCCATAATGTAACAGTTTTAGACGGAGTTGAGCCTCAAAGAAATGATGTAGGTTACAAAGTTATAGACATTACAGATCTGGAAAATACCTTGGTTACATTAGATGGTGGTTATGATGCAATTTATCTTTTGGCGGCTATGGCTGATGTCAATGATTGTTATAAGAATCCTGTAAAAACAATCGAAGTAAATGTATTAGGAGTAGCTAATGTATTGGAAGCCTGTGTTAAAAATGAAATAGAACGTTTTCTTTTTGCAAGTACTGTATGGACATATGGTTTAAGCGATGTTGAGGTGGTTGATGAATCTACTCCACTTAATATCACAAATAAAGAGCACGTATATACGGCATCAAAAGTGGCAGCTGAAACCTTAATTCAAAGTTACAGTAATCTCTATCATCAAGATTTTACTATCTTGAGATATGGTATTCCTTATGGTCCAAGAGCGAGAGGTGGAACCGTTCTTCCAATTTTTGTTAGATTGGCAATGGAAGGTAAGCCTCTTACAATTCAAGGAGATGGCTCAGCTCATCGTAAATTTATATATGTTGAAGATATAGCATATGGTAACGTAGCAGCCCTTTCTCCTGATGCTAAAAATCAAGTTATTAATTTAGAAGGCCCAAGAAATATTTCTGTAAAGGAAGTAGCCGACACAGTTAATGAACTATTCAATGGAGATGTTGAAATAAACTATGTTGAAGCGCGCCCTGGAGATTATGCGGGAAAAGTTGTTTCTAATGACAAAAGTAAAAATTTACTCAACTGGGAGCCTTTAGTTGATTTTAAAGAAGGTGCAAAAAATTTTTTAGACTGGTATAAAGAAAATTCACAATAGGAAAGAGAAATGTATTCATTCGCCATATTATTTTTAGTATCATTTTTTGGTACTTTGTATGTTTTACCTCATACGATTAGAAAATTGACTGAAAGTAATCAAGTAGCTAAGGATATGTACAAAGTAAATACGCCAAATGTACCTACTAATGCAGGGATGGTCCTGTTATTTACATCTTTTATATCACTATCAATTTTACCTTTTTTCAACAGAATTATGGGATTATTTTTAGATTCTAGCCAAGGCATAATGGATTTAGACGAGAAGAATCTTGCTTTTCTCTTGGTGGTCTCAGTTTATGCACTGTACGGCTTAATTGATGATTTGGTTGACATAGGCCGAAAACTTAAGGTAGTTCTTCCCATTGCTTTTGGTTTTCCGCTAATTTCTTTTGTAAATGCTAATACTATCTGGATTCCTATATTTGGAAATTTTGATTTAATGGATACTTTTTACTCAGATATCTTATGGAATGATTTGTTTAGAATTATAGTTATTCCAGTTTACATTATGGTTGTGTCAAATTTGGTAAACATGCATTCAGGTTATAACGGATTGCAGTCAGGCCTATCTATTATTATCATATTGACTCTTTTGATTAAATCCAACATAGACGGCAAAATAGAGGGAGTGCTGCCAGCAAGCTCGTTCATAGGTTCCTTTTTAGCGTTCTGGCTTTTCAATAAATATCCGTCAAAAGTTTTTGAAGGTAATGTAGGCTCTTTACTATTTGGATCAATTATTGGGAGTATCATAGTATTACAAGAGTATTGGTGGTTTGGATTCTTCATATTGTTACCTCATACCTTTAATTTTATTCTTTGGTTAATTTGGTTATATTTAATGCGGAAAGATCCAGATAAATATTTACAAGCAGATGGAAATCATAAGAAATTTGCGACTTTAAGATCAGATGGTACAATTAAGGTTCCAAACAAGCTGACATTAAAATGGATTCCAAATTATTATTTTAGATTAAATGAAAAGCAATCGGTCATAATTTGCTATTTTGTTTCATTCTTTTTCTGTTTATCAGGTGTTATAATTTTTTATTAATTAAAATGGGTAGAGACTTTACATTAGATATTTATCGTAAACTTTGCATTTCTCTTATGAAGGGTGGTTTTCAGATGTCTCGGGTTAATGACTATTTATCTTCATCAATTCAAGAGGAAGGTAAAAAAATAATAATGAGACATGATGTAGATTTAAGACCTGAAAGAGCTTTGGCAATGGCTAAATTAGAAAAAAGTTTGGGTTTTAATTCTACCTATTATTTTAGATACATTGATGGCGTTTTTAATGAGGAAATTATTAAGGAGATATCTAGTATCGGTCATGAGATCGGTTATCATTATGAGGTTTTAGCAAAATGTAATGGTAAAATGCCTGAAGCAATAGATAAATTTAAGTTTGAATTATCTAAATTTAGACAAATAGTTCACATTGACACTATATGCATGCACGGTTCACCTTTGTCAAAGTGGAATGATTTAGACTTATGGGATAATTATAATTTTAAAGATTATGAAATTCAGGGAGAAGCATTTCTTTCTATTAATTACGATAAAGTACATTATTTCACAGACACAGGTAGGAGTTGGAATGGAGCTGCTTACAATGTAAGAGATAAAGTGCAATCCAAAAAATCAAAGATTTTAGTTAAAAGTACATCCGAATTAATATATGCTTTAAATTCCATAAATAGTGATGTTTCAATTAATACTCATCCTCAAAGGTGGCATAATGGTTTTTTTGGTTGGACATTTGAATTACTTTCTCAAAATATTAAAAATATAGGTAAACGATATTTACTTAGAAAACACGGCTAGTCTTTACAGTAAAAACTAAAAAATACTATCATGGAAGTTTTGCTTACAGGAACTGAGAGTGCAAAAGGAATAGTTGCAGCTAGAGCCCTAGGCACACAAGGAATAAATTTTATAACTTCCAGTCATAAGAAAAATACTCCTGCTAGTTATTCTAAATATTCTTCAGGCCATGTAGTATATTCAGATCCACTGGTTGAGCCTGTAAAATTTATTAATGATTTAATTTCAATTATCAAAAGCAACAATATTAAAGTTTTAATGCCTTTGCATTCAAGAGAGACCAAAATAATTTCTAAGAATAAAAAAGTCTTAGAAGAAGTTGTAAGCATTCCTTTAGTAGATTATAAAAAATTTTCATTAGTAGATAATAAACGTTCATTAAATCAGATAGCTACTAAACTTAACTTGCGTACTCCAAAAACTATATTTCCTAAGAATTTAGGAGATTTAAAAAATTTAGATTTAAAATTTCCCCTTGTCATAAAAATCCAGGAAGGTCAAGGAAATAAGGGACTTTCTTATGCAAATAATTATGAGGAGCTACATCATAATTTTGAATCAACAATTAAAAAACATAATTTGAAATTAGATAATTATCCAATTGTTCAGGAATATATTGAAGGAAAAGGATTAGGTACTTCTGTTTTGTATTCAAATGGTAAAATGCAAGCTTTCCTATCTCATCTTCGTTTAAGAGAAAATCCACCAAGTGGAGGGCCTAGTACATTTAGAGTCAGCCTTAGAAATAAGAAAGCAGAAAAGATAAGTAAGAAGTTAATGGATTATATAGGATGGCACGGCATCGCAATGTTAGAATTTAAACTTGATAATCAAACAAATGAACCATATCTAATTGAAGTTAATCCCCGATTTTGGGGGTCTATGTATCAACCGATAGCATCAGGATTAAATTTTCCTTACTGGCTTTATTTAATTTCTCAGAATAAATCCTTAAATTTTAAAAAAGAAGTAGCTTTAGGAATTAAAACTAGATTTTTAGCTTTAGATATAATTTCTTTCTTAGCCCATTTTCGTTATAATAATGATAAACTGAGATTTTTAAAATCTTATTTATCATTTAAAGATACAAGATTTGATTTAGAATCATTTCAAGATTTTAGGCCTATTTTTTTGTATTACATTGAATGTTTGAGAAAATTAAATTTATGATTGATTATTACAATATACATAATTTACTTAATATTAGAGTAGAAAAATGTAATGTAGGTTTATTTCATGACGTAGAATATGAGTATTCATTTTTCAAATCCGAAGTTCCATTAGAAAATGTTGATTTGTCTATAAGAATTGGAGAATTCCACCCCTCCTTAGAAGATTGTAAGTTAGTAAATAGAGAGTTTTATGTTAAGAAAGATTATATATTCTATCAGAAAAAGCAGACTGGTTATTCCTGGAAAGTTGAAATAAGAAATTTAACAAGGCAATCGATTGAAGTGAAATATTTTGTCAAATATTCAGGTTTCCGTTCACTATTTCCAATTTTCGCTTCACAAAATATATTCATGCGTTCATTATTATTCATATCTCTACTCAAAAAAGGATATTTGCTAATGCATTCCTCTGCAGTTAGTGATGGCAATAAAGCTAGTATTTTTATGGGTGAAGCGGGAGTTTATAAAACTACATTAGCAATAAAAATGATGAATGATTATGGTTATGGTTTTCTTGGGGAAGAAAATGTCATTATTGGTAAAGGGAAATGCTATCCTTACCCATTTAATTATCAATCATTTTCGTACAAGAAAGATTTTTGGGGATTTGAGAAAGCTAAAAACAAAATTCAAAGATTAAAATTAATATTACATCTGTTGCTAAATAGGCACAATAATCTAAGATTATCTTCGCAGTCATATGAATTAGAAAATCTTTTTTACCTTAAAAGAGAAATGAATCAAAAAAAAGTTACTATTTCTCCTGCATCTAAAAAAGCGATGGTCAATTTTGGTTTAATTAATGAATTAGAAGAAATAAGTAGCTGTCCAACCCATGCACTTTCCGGAATACCTTATAATTCTTTTATAGATATTATTAATGTTTATTTATATTCGCATGATCTCAAAAGAACCGAATTAATTTGGCCTACAGTCAATTCAATTTTGAAAGAGAACATAGATAAGATAAACAATTACGTTTTAATTGAGCCTATGCACTTTTCAGAAGACTTACCTATGGCTATTAACAACTTAATAAAATCTAAATGAGCTCTAAAGTTAGAACAATATCATTGCTAGGTATCGATGGTTCAGGAAAGAGCACTTTATCCAAATCTTTAAAAGAATATCTTGAGAAATTAAACTTTAAAGTAACAATAGTTCCATTTCATCATTGGTTGTTTGCACATGAGTTGAAGACCTTCTTCGGAAAAAGTATTGATAGAGGCCGTAAATCGATGGATGTTCCTTATAGGCAAAAAAATTATTTTTCTTTATCTTCTATATTAAAACCAATAATTGCTTTTATAGATAACGTTTTTTTTTATATTAGCAAATTTCCGAAAGATGATAATCATATCATAATTTTTGATAGATTTATTTGTTCAACACAAATAAAATTTCGAGCTTTAAATTATAATAATGTTTGGTTCAAAAAGTTGTGGACTTCCTTCAAAACGGACAAAATTTTAGTCTTTGACGTCCCAGAAAAGATATCTGTAATTCGACAAATAAAACGAGGAGATCCTTATTTGTACAGTCTTTCAGAATTAAAATATGAGAGGGAGGAATATATATCCTATTCAAAGGCTCATTCAGGATTAATTATAGATACAAGTACCAATGACAAAGAATCAGTTCTTCAGAAAGTAATTAAAGAGATAAATATAATTTGAGAGTTTTAGTATCAATTAACCATCCTAAACAGGTATTTATATTTAAAAATCTGATTAGAACTTTAATTTTAGATGGCCATGAAGTTAAAATATTATCAGTTTCAAAAGACATTTCCAATGAACTTTTAGATAATTTAAATATAGATTATAAAATCATAGGCTCAAATCAATCAACATTTATTAAAAAAATAATTAATTTATTTGTATTATTTTTTTCAACATTATTTTTTGTAAAAGTATTTAAGCCAGATATATTTTTAGGGCAAGCAGTAGTTTATTTTGGTTTTGTAAGTAAGATTGTAGACAAACCTTACATTATAGTGGAAGATACGGAATGTGTTGATTTGGTTCACGCAGTGACTATACCGTTATGCACTAAGGTAGTTACGCCCAATTGGTTTCTAAAGAATTTTGGCAAAAAACATGTTAGGTTTAGTTCCTTTCTAGAAAATTTCTATTTACATCCTAAATATTTTTCCCCAAATCCTCAAATTCTGAAAGATTTAAAAATTAATAAAAATGATAAATGTATGTTCATTAGGTTTGTATCATGGAATGCAATACATGATGATGCAGGTTCTAGCATGACTTTTTCCGAGAAACTCGAATTTGTAGATTTTTTTTCTTCACATTTTCGCATATTTATTAGTTCAGAATCGAAGTTACCTTCTTCCCTATCAAAATATGAAGTAAATTTGAGCGGAACGGAAATTCATGATCTTTTACATTATTGTTCAATTTATGTAGGAGAATCCCCAACCATGACTACTGAATCAGCTCTTTTAGGTACTCCATCGATTTGTATAAATTCGTGGGCTAATCCTAGTACATTAGGAAATTTTTCCGAGCTTTCTCGCAAGGATCTTATAAAATGTACAGATAATATCGATGAAGCTAGAAATTGGATTTTAGAAAGATTTAAAGGTACCGGCTCGTTATCAACAAATAATTTAGAAAATTATTCGTCTTACAGAGAAGTAGATTTGAATGATAAGTTGTACGAACTAATAAATGCTAGTATCTATAAAAGTAATTAGGTAAATTATTATGAAAGTACCATTTGCATGGCCTTATTTTACAGAAAAAATGCTCACAAAAGCATCACTTAAGGCATTGTCTGAGCCAGTTTTACAGGGAAAAACAGTTAAGGAGTTTGAAGAGAAATTTGCAGACAGACATGAAGCCAAAAGAGGAATTTCCTTAGCATCGGGCACAGATGCCTTAACATTTTCCTTTCTAGCATTAGGGAAAAAAGGAGATTTAGTATTGTGTCCGGGAATGAGTTATGTTGCCACTTCAAATGCAATAATATCTGCAGGTATGGTCCCAGTTTTTGTTGATATAAATGAGAAATATTTACTAGACATTTCAAAATTGCCGCCTAATCCGCAAGAATTGGGAATAAAAGGGATGGTTTGTGTTCATTTGTATTCCACTCCTTGTGATTTAGATAAATTAAAGAAATATTGTGACGAACATAGTTTATTTTTGGTAGAGGATTGCGCTCAGGCTCATGGGGCTAAAATTGAAGGGAAAAGTGTAGGTAATATGGGTGATGCTAGTATATTTTCTTTTTACCCTACTAAAAACATGACGGTTTGTGGAGATGGAGGTATGGTAACTACTAATCGTGAAGACATTTATCAAAAAATACTATGTTTACGTCATGATGGAAGATTACCTGGTGGAAATCCTTATGAGCATATTGATTTTGGTCGCCCTAGTCGAATGAGTTGTTTCGAAGCCTCAGTTGGGTTGCAACAATTAGAAATGTTAGACAAATTCAATGAAAGACGTCATCAAATATCTCAATTATACTTATTTGGCTTATCTAATTTAGAATCTTTCACACTTCCTAAATGGTGGGGAGAATTAGTCCACGGCCCACATTTATTTGTTGTTAAAGTTAAACAATCGTCAAAGATTAGTAATACCCTTTTACATCAAAAATTAAAAGATTATGATATAGGAACATCGTTTCATTACCCTATTCCAATGCATCGTCAGCCAATATATCAAAGATTTGAATGGTATCTGTACGATGGTTCTGAATTATTTAATTCAGAAATTACCAATTTTGACGAAAAAGAGCAGAAGGCAATGAAAAATACATTATCCTTATCTTTAAATTGTATATCATTACCTATATTTTTTGAAATGACAAATGATCAGGTTGATTATGTGGTAAATTCAATTAAAGAGATTATGGGAGATTAGTATGATACCTAAAGATAAGTATATTGCAGTGATAGGTTGTGGTTTTTGGGGCTCTAAGCACATAAGTGAATACCTAAGTCTTGGTATTTCCGTAGTTGCAGTTGATGAAAATAGAGATACATTAGAGAGAATGAATGAGAAAGGAATCATTTCATTTTCAACCTTAGATAAGCTATTAGAATCAGATATTGAACTTTTCGGAGCTTCTATTTGCACACCTAATAATTCTCATTCCAAAGTGGCTAAGAAATTAATGGAAAAGGGAATCCCCGTACTAGTTGAGAAGCCTCTTTCCACATCAGTCGAAGAAGCTGAAAAAACAGTTAAATATGCTAAAGATAATAACGTAAAATTAGTAGTAGGACATATATTTAGGTTTAACAATGCAATAAGGAAAGTTAAGCAAATAATAGAAGGAGGGGAAATTGGTGATATCCATCTACTTAAATTTCAGTGGACTAATATGGAAAGATTATTTGATGATAGAGATGTCATCCTTGATTTAGCATTGCATCCTTTTGATATTTTAGATTATATTATAGATGGAGATATTAATATTGTCAGTAGTACAGGAGCCTCATACAGGGAGACTATTTATCCTGAAGTAGCCTTTTTGTCAGGTTTCTATGGAGATATTATTTTTCAGATTGAGGTTTCTTGGTTGACTCCACCTAAAGTTAGGGAACTTACCGTAGTCGGTTCTAAAGCAAGTTTAATTGTTGATGCAGTTGGTCAAAAAATCAACATGGTAAATAATTCAGGTGAAATTACTAAGCTAAATGTTGTAGAAAATAATACAATCAGAGACGAACTCCAAGGTTTTGTAAATTACATACTTGATTCAGATTTTGAACATCCGGCACGTGGTAAAGTTGGTAATAGAATCGTGAAAATAGTGAGTGAAGCATTAGATAAATGTCAAACTAACTAATAGCCTTTATAGTAAGATTTAAGTAATAAATAAGTGGTAAATTAATATGAAAAACGTAGTAGTTTTAGGTAAAGGAGATTTATGTATAAAAATATGTGAATGGTTTAAAAAACATGAGAACTTAAAATATGTTGTTCCAGTAATTCCTGAGCCCCATTGGACAGAATCTCTGGTAGATTGGTGTGAAGTAAACCAAATAGATTATGTAAAAAGTGGGAATTACAGAGATTTACCTAAAGATAAGAAAATAGATTTAGCTTTTTCTTGTTTCTATGACAAAATTGTTAAAAATGATTTCATAGAAAAATGCGTAAGAATCCTTAATCTTCATAATTCACCTCTGCCACTTTATAGAGGAATGAGGCCGATAAATTGGGCTTTAAAGGATAAAAGACAGGAGCATGGTGTTACAATTCATGAAATAACACCAGGGATTGATGATGGCCCTATTGTATCTCAGGTAAGATTTTCAATTTATCCTGATTTCGAAGAAGTTGAAGATGTTTATCTAAAGGCTCTTAATTATGGATATACTCTTTTTCTAGAAACCATGCCTATTTTAGATGTTATTGAAGCCAAGAAACAAACAGGCGAGATAATTTATCATAGTTCCTTAGATAATAATCTTTTAGGTGATAGAGAGGGATACAGAAGAGATCTTAAAACCAAATAGTCTCCTTACACAGTGCATTTACTTTCCCATTACTCCTTATTTTCACCTATTTACATCTTTTAACTAACTAAAAAGAAAATGATAAATTTTAAATCTAAAAAGATATTGATATGGGATTTTGATGGGACTATAGTAGATCTCAAAGTTGATTGGAAGTCAATGAAAAACACACTAATTTCAGAAATATTAAGCCCTCGGTTTCCTTTATTTTACAGATTGATGCCAATTTCACTTATGATTAGTAGAATCAATCCAGATAAGCGTGAAGTTTATCTCAACATAATTAAACGTTTTGAAAAGAATGCCGGTTATCAAGTAAATGAGGATGCCTTAAAAGTAATAAAATTTTACAGATTAGATAAGCAAATGTACATATTATCAGATAATCTTAATAGTACCATTAAAGCAATTCTAAATAGTCTAGGCATAGGTGAATATTTTTCAGATATCATTGCAAAAGATAATGTTAACACACCTAAACCTTCTAATGAAGGCCTTCTTTCATTATTAAAGAAAAATAATATCAAAGACAAAGATAAGGTAGTAGTCATTGGAGATAGTTGGAAAGATAATATTATAGCTTACAGGTGTGGGATAGATTTTTTTCACGTTAGGAGATTAGAAGAGTGGAAAAGAAATTAAATATTTTTTGTTTTTTAAGTATGTTGGATCTTACGGTTGAGCATTCGTTAAAGCCAATTATAATGTTGCCTCAAGTAGAAAACTTATTTGTTTTTCGTTTAAGACATAATCCAGGTCCATACTTAGACAAAACAACATATTTTTGTAACAAATTCAGATTTAATATATTGAATATAATCTTTGAATTTTTTTATAGCATAGCACTCTCAAAAAAGTATAAACCTGACATTATTATTTCTTATTATATTAAGCCTCATGGGTTTGTAGCTTTGCTTGTAGGAAAGATAATTAACGTTCCGGTAAATTATAATGTGATGTCTGGTCCTGAAGAGTTCAAGCTTCTTAGGTTAGGCCGAACTTTTGATCGACAAAGTTCAATTCTTGAGAATTTTTTAATAAGTATAACAAGTCAATTTGATTATATAACAACTACAGGCACAAAAACAAAGGAATATTTAATAGCGAATGGAATATCTAAAGAGTTAATAAAAATATTACCTGATTCCGTGGATTTAGATAAATTTGTTCCAATCAATCAAAATAAGTTTTTTGATTTAATTTATGTGGCTCGGTTAGATCCAATAAAGAGGCAAGATTTATTTCTCCATATGATTTCCAAGTTAGCAAAAAAATATCCAGATATAAAGGCAGGAATAGTAGGCGATGGTCCAAAATATAATTCGTTAAAGAAATTGATTACTAGTTTAGGAATAAAAAAGAATGTTGTGATGTTAGGGTATAGGGAAGACGTAGAATTATTTTATCATAATTCACGCATTCTAGTTTTATGTTCTGAAAGGGAAGGCCTTCCAATGGTCGTTCTGGAAGCGATGGGTTGTGGTTTACCATGTGTTGTTTCTGACGTTGGAGATATAAATGATTTAATAACGAATAATTTCAACGGTTACATTGTTCCAGATTATAATGATATAGATTTATTTGTAGAATCAATTGATAAACTACTTTCGTCTAAGCAAAATTATGATATGATATCTTCTAATTCCATTTCTACAGTTAGAGAAAAATATTCCTATAAGGCTGCAACTGAGGTTTGGCAAACCATATTGTCAGAAATATAACAAAAATGAAAATAGGTTTGATCGTAGGTGGATTACATCCAGTTCGTATTGGGGGAGCTGAAAAGCAAGCACTAGGATTGGCAACCTCACTTTCCGAAAATCATGAGGTTACAGTTTTTGTTAGATATAATAGTAGTTATAATAATGAAAAATTTCCTTTTGATTTAGTTCAAATAAAATCTCCCAATGTCAAATTCATACGATATTTTTGTACTTTAGCCTTTTCTATGTATCATTTTTTTTTAATGAGGAAAAAGTTAGACGTTTTATTCAGTTTCGGGCTCTATGATACGGGTTTAAAATCAATGTTAGCATCTATAATTTTCGGCATTCCATTTATATCTTCAATAAGGGCTGAAATTGACTATCTTAAGTATAGTAAATTAAACAATTTAATTATAAGCAAATCAAGATTAATCCATGTTCAAAGTGAAATTATAAAGGAAACTTTTTCTAAGCTCTTTCCGAAATCTAAAGTAGCAGTAGTTCCCAATGGAATCTTTCCAAGTAGTATAGATTATCAAAAAATTACAAATCGTAGGAAAATTATCGCTTATCTGGGCCGTTTAACTGAGAATTCTGAGCGAAATGACAAGGGAATTAGGTACCTAATTAAAGCAATGAGTGGAGTTCACGACTCAATTTGCATAATTTTAGGAGATGGCCCTGCACGACCTACTCTAGAAAAACAGTCAAGAGGCAAAAAAATAGTTTTTTTGGGGGAAATTCACCCCAGTCTTGTACTTAAATATTTATCTAAAGTTAGATGTTTGGTAGTACCTTCCGTATCTGGCGATGGTTTTCCAAATGTTATCATAGAAGCTATGAGTGTTGGTACTCCAGTGATAGGCACACGTAGCTCTGGAATACCAGATATAATAAGCGATGGACATAGTGGAATACTAGTTGACAAAAAAAGTCCCCCTCAATTAAGTAAAGCCATAGTAGATGTTACTAATTCTTATGATATATTATCTTCATTAAGTGTGAATTCCTTAGAAGAGGTTAAATCTTTTTATTGGGAAAATATTACGCCCAAGTTTGAAAAAATATTATCAAGCGCCATTCTTTCTAAGGTTAGTAAATAATATGAATAGAGACAATCAATTTTTTTACATTATACTTTTTTCTTTGGTATTATTAATATCATATAATTTTTCTTTCTCATATTTATTTTTTAATCCTACCAATGAAGGAATGGAAGCTTGGATCGAAGAAGTTGAATATGATGAATCCTCTTATATTAGTAATTTAACATTTGTAGTTAAAAATTTATTTGATAGGCAAATACCTTGTCTATATAATTTAGAGATTAGTAATGGACAATGGATTACTGATACCACTATCTTAAATGCTTTCGAAAGCAGGATTATTACAGTAAGTTTTGAAGTAATTCCCGATAAAGTGTTCATAACAATTTATGCGGGAGATGTTCCACTTACATTGAGTTTAAAATGATTAATCGATCAAAATATTATTTGTTACTTATACTTATATCGATAGTTACCTTACAAAATACATTTTTTGAGTTAATTAATTATGGTTTGACATTTACAAGTGTAGATGGGCTATTACATTTTTCGAGGGGGAATTTGTACACAGAAATTTCAGATCCCTTTTCTTTAGCAGAAGTTTATGTTTATTATCCACCAGGTTATTCCATTTTTGTTGGTGTCTTACTTTTATTTTTTGAAGATTCATTCCTTACTTGGTATATATTTAGAGCATTCAGTGCTGTCTTAGTCATACTCCTTAGTTTTATCTTCGGTAATAAACTTATTAACGCAAAATTAGGAATTTTAGTCTCATTATTTTCAGCCCTTCCTTTAGGTATCGTATATTACAAGAATGATGGGGGCAACTTTTTACCAGCATTAAATATTACTTCCCCCTCCCTTAATGGTTCCGATACAGACATAATCTTAATATTATCTCAAATGGTCTTAATAATCTTCATTTTAGACAGGCATTCTAAAACTAACTTTTCTAATAATAAGTTTATCCTTGTATTGTTCTTCTTTTGTTTAATTCATGCATTGTCTCACACTAATCGTTTGTTAATGATATTCGCATCTGTAATTATTTTTTCTTTAGCTATACAGTTTACGAATCACGATAGAAAAGTTAAAACAAATGCATTACATGTTTCTTTAACGTACCAAATAGCCTTGCTATGTTCTTACTTATTCCATTATTCCAACGTTTTCAACTCAACAGCAATAGGTGAAGAATTTGCTAATAAAATCCCCGGTTCTCTTGATTCTATTAGTCTAAATTTTAGTTTCTATTTCGCTTTATTTGTAACTTTTAACATCCTAGTTTACGTAATTTCATTTAATATAAATACGAATATAATTTCAAATAAATTTGTTGACAAATATTGGATTGTTTATACATTTTTTGCACTTTCGATTTCAATTACAATTTTATACTCTGGATCTAACAGCTCATTTTCATCTGTTTCAGGGCCTTACTTCATTGGTAATGCTTCATATTTTGGCAACATACTCATACTGGCTAAGCATGGATATAGTCTTTTGATTTTTTTCTCTTCTTTTGCGGCCTATTACTACATAAGAGATCAGTCTATTCGTAGAAATTATAGACTAATCTTAGAATTATTTTTAATTAGTTTGATGGTATATTTAATCTCAATTTGGCTTGATTTTGTCTCTAGAAGAATGGGCGCCTTTTACATTTTTAGACCTCTTTTTATTGGTTCAGCAATTTATTTTTCCTATAATTTTTTGAGTCGCATCAATCTTCGTCATATTACTATTCCTGTTGTAACGTTTTTAGTTATTCTCATACAAACATTCATGATTTTTAATTACGTAATAAGTCCTCCAATAATTATGGGTATTAATGATTATGATAACACAATAAAGAGTAGAGACTATCAAGAAAACATAGGTGTTTCTATAAACATTATTAAGCATTTAAATAAAGTAGAGCACGAAGATAAGCTGATTTTAACTTTAGCCGAAAATCAAAAGTTGTTTACAGCATTGTATCCAATAAGTCCTATTTCCGAAGAACACTTAGGCACGATATTCAGAAATGAAATATACTTTTTATCATTCTTCGAAAGTTATGATTCTGAATATCTTGTTATTACTCAAAGAGATATAATATCAAAAGATAATACTACAATTCAGTTTAACACTGATAAATATGACAACTACGATTTTTTAGACATAACTTATACAAATAGTTTAGGTGAAAAAGTATATTTTTATAACGGAGGTTTAGATTAACCTGTTAGATCTAAACAATTAAATGACATATAAAGTAATTTCTGCATCAAGAGGGCCCGGAAACGGCTCTAAAAAAAATTGGAGAATTTTTGAGAGGTCTAAGCTCGAGGAATATTTCGGAAAGATAATAGATGTTCCATGTGACGATGGTTTCAGTGTTTTAAGAGCCTATAAAGAAAATCGTGACTCTTTAGAATATATCAGATGGTATCCAGACTCAGAATTAACAAATAGATTAGAATATGATGGCATGCTTAAGCAGAATGAAAAAATTAATAATCTAAAATTTTTAACAAATTCAGCTAATGGATTCATTAACGTTCAGAATAAAGAAAAGGCATTCAAAATATGGAAAGAAAATGGGATTAATTGTCCCAATTTTTTTTCATTTGAAAGTAAGAAAGAATTTTATGAAAATTTAGTAAAAAGTAAGATTAAATTTCCATTTCTTTTGCGTTTGAATAATTCAGTCAGTGGCTTTCACTCTTATTTAATAGGTTCAAGGCGTAAAAAACTAGTTAAGTTTGAAGAAATTAAAGAAAATTACGTGTCTTTGAAGAAGGGTGAAATTAGTTTGGGAAATTTCTTTAGAAATCTTATAATGGAGTCAATTGTTGTCAGTGGTTATAACCAACTAGAGCATTACTTGGACAAGTTAGACAAGTTCCATCAAATTTTCAAGGAAGAAAATAGAGGTATTGAACCTAAGAAAATGTGTGTTGAATTAATTGATACTATAGATAAGGAAAGGAATGTTAATGTTTCGTTTAGGATACACGTCTCGGGTTCAAAAGTCATATCTGGCTATGCTAGGACTAGTTCTCCAGAGGATTGGGTCGCTATAATGGGTAAATTCAACCCTAAAAAGGCTGAATCTTGGTTATATTATAACAAATTATGTGAAAGAATATGTGTTGAAAATGAGAAAGAAATTTGTAAAGCTGTTCATCTCTTGGGTCTGAATCATCAAGGTTTAGACATAGTTCTAGATCAAAAAAACAACAAACTCTGTTTTCTTGAGGTTCAGCCAACTTATGCTGCAGGTTATTCAAATAATGGCTACGGAAATTACTCACCGCCGTTCTACAACCCTTCATTTCCCCAATTGGTAAAATTTCTGTTAGATGAAAAAAAAACACTTGAGCCCCAGATTCCTAGATATTACCAGAATTGGTTAGATAAGGAAAACCATTTTGATCTAGTTTACAAAAACTTAAAGGAGTACTTAGAAGATTAATGTTTGGTCCTAACACACATTTAGCTACACAAGCAGTAATTGATTTTTCTCATAGAGATAAAGATTTTTTTAATCTCTACGAATCGTTAACAGGAAAATTTAAAACAATATTCGGGCTGAATAATTATGACATACTATTCGTTCCAGGTAGCGGAACAGTAGGTATAGAAAGCGTATTTTTTTCAGTTTTAAGGGATATTAACCTTATAGGTCCAGACGGTGTTTTTAAAGATAAATGGAATAATTTTTCAAGTTTATATGGCAAAGGAGAGAATGTTGATCCTCTAGAAATGTACTGTCAACTAGAAACCTCGATTTCAGCAGTATTTGAAAAGGAAGGGTGTATTGTAGATTGCATTAGTTCTTTTCCCTACTATTCTATTCCAAAGAATACTAAAATTTTTGTGACTTGTAGCAATAAGCAATTAGGATCAATGCCTGGGCTTTCTATTGTCGGTATAAGGAAAGATTTTTGGGCTAATCTCATACCCTCTGATGTGTTTTCGTATCTTAATTTAAGACGCTACAAAGATTTCTCTAAATTAAGTCAAACTCCTACAACACCTCCTATTACAATTTACTCTCATTTAGTTAACGTACTTTCTAATTTTGACATTAAAAGTCTTAGGAATAAAATCAATAAAAATTCTGAACTTATTGTAGATTCAGTAGGTAAAAATAATGTGATTGGAGAGATTCTATGTCCGGTAATTACGATTAACAAGTCATTAATTCCAATGGAAATAGCCCACAAATACGAGCTTTATGGCCTCAATACAAGTTCGGATAATTTTCAAATATTTACTTACTCTTGCGATTCAAATTCTTACAAATCTTTTTCAGATGATATCAAATCCTACAAAAGCAAATAAGAAAATTCTTTTTTGTGACATAGATAGTACAATTAATGACCATTGGAAGCGTATTAAGAAATGGACAATTCCAGATTTCCCGGGTGAGCAAATACATTGGAAAGCCTTTATAAGAAAAGAGCTGATGAAAGATAAACCCCTTCCTAATGCAATAAATTCCATTAGTAGGCTATCAGAAAAATATGAAATTCATTTTTTGACAGCAAGAGGTTTTAATGGCAGTAAATCTTATCGCCTATTTTCCGAAAGATGGTATGACTATTCCTTCGGAAAATTAGTTTTAAAGATTAATAATTTTCTCTCAGTTAAATTACCCAAATTAAAAAATGATCTCATCAACAGTAAGCAAAAGTATGCATATTCTATAACCAAAGACTGGTTAGACTCAAATGGTTTTGTTTATGATTCAATAAATATAGTTGATTCAGCAGATCAAAAAGTTAACTTCTTAAAAAAAGTTAAGTGTGATTTATTTATAGATGACCTTTCTCACAGCCAAAATTTAAGCGGCTCCTACGTCAAATTATACGATTCAGTTATAGACAATCTTATTAAAAATAATATTAACTTTGAAATATTTAATATTGAGTTTAATAACTGGGCACACATAACCGAAAAATATCTTAATGTTAGGTAAATAAAATAATGGTTTCTTACACATTGAATAATCTTAGAAAGAAAGGTCTTGTTAATTTTTTTAATTTGATTAAGATACTGGATAAAAACGATATCAATTATTGGTTAGATTATGGAACATTGTTAGGAGCTATTAGAGACAGAGAAATAATACCCTGGGATGGTGAATTTGATATAAGTATTTGGAATGACGAAGTTCCTAAGTTATTGGATATTCTTCCTTATATTAGGGATGAAGGTTTAGATGTCGAGCTGTATGATTCAAAAAATTTTAGTAATGAATTGCAATATTCTAATATAAAAATTTATAACTATGCTAATCCCGTTGGTCACTTTGTCATCGACATACATCCTTATATCAAAAAAGAAAATATGGCATCAAGGCCATTCGGTATTATCTCTAACAGTACTCTATTCGATAAATTTTTATTTCTTCTCTCATATAATTCCCACTTTAAGCCAATTGATTTGAGATCTAATAGTAATTTTGTACCAGATATAACTTACTCTTTCACAAACCTCTATAATATTTTATTATCCTCTTACTCCTCAAAAAAAATTGAATCTCATCTAATTGACAAACTATTTAAATTTAGGCCCGGGAAATTTAACAGTTCAAGTAGTTTTACATTAATATTTGAAAATGAAATGTTTGAAAGCAATATCAACTTACCTGGCGAAGGATTACTAAAGTATTACCGTAATTTAATAACTAAACTATTCTCATTACTACCTTATCATGTTATCAGCAAATTTGATTATTTAATAAATCACGTAATTAGTGAAGTTCAGTTCAAGCAAGCAAAAGATGTTTCTGTACCCATTACATATTTTAGTGAATTCAAAAAGACTTTGTTTAATGGTGTTAGAGTTAGGGTGCCTAAATTGTCAGAATCTTACCTAGAAGAGTTATACGGAGATTGGAAAACCCCAAGAAATTCCGAAGGTGCCGATTCATCATCATCACTATTTAAGATTGTTTAAATAATTTATAAGTTTAATGAAATCTAATAATTCAGAAAATTACTTAAGTTCCATTTCACTAATTCTAAAGAGTAGTTCTATTATATTAATTGGGACTATCGTGGGCAAGTTTTTGGGAATTATAAATCAATCTATTCTTGCACGCTTTTTAGGACCAAGCGACTACGGAATTTTAGCATTATCTATAGTCTTTATACAACTCAGCAGTGCGTTTATATTTTTAGGTCTAAGAAGCGGAATCACTCGTTATGTTTCAGTTTATAGATTAAAAAATGATTTCGAAGGTATTCGAAGTATTATTTTTGAGTCTTTAATAATAGTCTTCATCATGAACTTGATTGTTATTAATATTAATCTTCTTTTTTTCCAAGATTTTTTTTCTAGGTTCTTTTCAAGTAATGAAACTACAGTTTTATTTTTAGCGCTTCCCTTGTACACCTTTTTTTATGTATTTTTTTCAGTTAGCCAAGCCTTTGAAGATACTAAGTTTGTAGTTTTTAGTGACTTGATTCTTAAGAAAGTGCTACGAGTAGCTATATTTTTAGTTCTTTATTTCTTTTTCGGTCTAAAGTTTTTTGGTGCATTAGTTTCCCTTTTCATCGCTTTTTTAATTTCCACTATTTTTATCATTTTCGTAGTTCATAGGAATATGATTTCTTTGAAGTCCATTTTTATTGATTCTCGTAGGAATGAGTTTCGCAATTTAATGAGATATAGCTTACCTCTCTCCTTTAGTATAATTGCGTTAGCTATCTTTAATCAAGTCGATGTACTTTCTCTAGCATATTTTTATGATTCAAAAGATATAGGTTATTACTCGGTAGGAATGACTTTAGCACTATTAATTGGCATAATTCCTGGAACCTTAACACACATGTTTTTCCCCAAAGTAACTAATTTATACCAAAATAACGATAGGTCAGATTCTAAAAGAGTCCTTTCCACGCTGACTAAGTACTCTGTGTTTTCCTCAATTATTTTACTTTTTATGGTGTTAACTAATGGTAAATTTTTGTTACAGACAATATTTGGGAGTGAATTTTTAGGAGCATTTAATTCTCTAGTTATATTGTCTTTTGGGGTTTTTGCAACTTATTCTACAGGTCCAACAGGCACAATTCTCAATGCTGCCGACAAAACAAGCTTAACGATGAAAAGTAATATAACTGGTGGATTAGCAAAATTAATTTTAACGGTTCCATTTCTTTTTTTATTTGGTCCATTAGGAGTAGCTCTGAGTACAACCGCTAGTATGGCGCTTAGAAATATTTTAACATTGTTTTATGTGAAAAAATACTTAAAGATATATGTTTTTGATGCTTCTTATTTAATTCTTTGTTTCAAATTTTTCATTGTTTCAGTTTTATTTTTATTTATAAATCATTCTTTTGAACTGAGTACTGTAGTAATTTTATTCCTAACCAGTATTTTGAGTATCTTTTTAATTTTTTCTTCCTGGATGAGTGATTTTTTCACAGACTTAGAAAAAACATTAATAGTAAATGCTTTGATTAGCATTCGGTCTAAGATATGGTAAAAATTGCAATAATGTCAGACTCACACGACAACTTACAAAAAATTAATATGAGTTTGGGTATAATTCAAAATTCAGATATTGATTTAATAATTCATTCTGGTGATTTTTGTTCGCCATATACAGCTTTTCCATTTAAGGAAATCTCGATTCCATTTATCGGTGTATTTGGAAATAATGACGGCGATAAATTAAATCTTAGAAATAAATTTAAAAAAATAGGTAAAATTTATGATTACTGCCATATAATGAAAACCAAAGATAATAAAGAGATATTAATCACGCATTATCCAGATATGGTTAACAGTCTCGCTAAATCTCAAGATTTTGATTACGTTGTATATGGCCATACACATAGAACTCTTATTGAAAAGAAATTTAAAACATTGGTGCTTAATCCAGGCACATTAAGTGGCGATCTTTCAGATAAGTGTACATTTATGATATTAGACACCGAGTCAAATGAAGTTAACATAATTGAGGTATAATGGAGAGTAAAAAAGATAAAATTGTATATACGGCAGGAGTGTGGGATTGCTTCCACATTGGTCACCTTAATTTACTAAAAGAAGCTAGCAAGTTGGGTAGTAAATTAATAGTGGGAGTTAGTAATGATGAGTTAGTACTAGACTATAAGAATAAAACACCTTTAATTCCGTTTAAGGAAAGGCTTGAAATAATAAAGTCCATTCGTTACGTTGATAGTGCAATAGAGCAAAAGAGTAGAGATAAACTTAAAGCCTTGGAAATAGTTCATTTTAATATTTGGGCTATAGGAAACGACTGGATGGGTAACCAGTATTACATGGATACATCTGAACGTTTTGGTCAATTAGGTATAGAAACTGTGTGGCTTCCATATACTAAGGGAATTTCGTCTACTCATATTAAGAAGCTATTAACAGGTAGACGTTGATTTCTGTCCCAGTATCATTTTTAAAAAGTTTAGCATGAAGCGGAAAAAAATATTTTTTTTCAGTGGAAGTCTTAGAGCTGGAGGTGCTGAAAAGCGCCTTTCCAAGTTATGTAATTATTTTTCAATTAATAATTTCAATGTGACTCTTGTGCTTCTCGATATTAGGGGTCCTTTATTGGATTCTTTAAATGATGATATAAAGGTAGTTAGATTGTGCGATCATAAAATAAAATTAATTAGAAATAGGTTAATCACTAGAATTATTTGTTTTCTTAATTTGGTTAAAAAAGAAAAACCAGATATAATATTTACCACATTGGCCGGAACAAATTTAATTTCTTTATTGTCTACATATTTTCTATCCAAAAATGGTCCTAAAATAGTCTCTGAAGTAGTAACTCATCCTATCAGACACAGTAGGTTAATTAGAAATCTTTACCATCGTGCTGACTTGTTAATTTCTAACTCAGAGGGAATTAAAAATTATTTAATAGATAAACTTTCGATTGAGGAATATAAAGTAAAAAGAATTTACAATGGCGTAGATTTAGAAAAAATTGAGGAAATGAGTCAAGTATATGAATATGATAAAAAAAATTCGCAAAAAATGATTGTAAATGTGGGAACATTGAGTCAAGTAAAAAATCAGAAAGACGCTATTTTTTCGCTTTTTCTTATTAATCACTTTTTTCCGTGTACACTTACAATTGTAGGTGAGGGAGATATGAGACAGTCTTTGACTAAATTAGCACGCCGTCTTAATTTAAGTGATAAAGTATTTTTTACAGGTTTTAGTAATAATCCATATAAGTTCATAAGGAAATCGGACGTATATATTTTAACCTCTAAAAACGAGGGACTTCCAACAGCAATCCTAGAGTCAATGGCATGCAAAGTTCCAGTGATTTCTTACGATATTGAATTTGGACCTAATGAAATTATTGATCATGGTATTAATGGTTCATTGTGTTTAAAAAATAACGTAACTCAACTGACTAAAGAAATTGTAAATTTATTAAGACATAAAAACGTAGCCGATAAATATAAAAAAGAAGCATACTATACTGTTAAAAGTAGGTTTCAATTGAAAAGGTGGGATCCCCGGGTACCGAGCTCGAATTCGCCCTATAGTGAGTC
>MIZB01000176.1_pt1 | contig 31966 bp, 19 predicted proteins | sample 888171 | NCBI WGS metagenome assembly MIZB01 (sample SAMN05440186, study PRJNA335308) | marine metagenome | isolation source: marine water
ATTTCCATACTCATCCCTTCCAATATGTTTAAACTGTAAACATCTCAATTCACTAAGTCTTGCTCCAGTATCATAAGCTAGAGCATAGAACACTCTAGATTTAGCACTAATACATTCACTAAGAATCTCAGTCATTAAGTCAGGTGAAACATGTACCTGTGGTTTTTGCTTGTTATCATTTTTAATATCCAGATAAGCAACAATCTCAGGCACTGGACCTGCTAATCGACCTCCAGCTATATTTCCAGTTAAAACCCATCTAAGAAAGCCCTTGACAACATGTAATCTTAATTTACGAGTTGAAGAATTACCTCCAGTTTCATTTAACACATTTAGGAAATTAGCCATATCCAATTGATTCAATTGTTCATATGGTTGAGTTCTCCAATTCTCAAAAATATCTAAGGCTCTCACATAACTTCTGAGAGTACCTTCCTTCAGACCTTTGGACTGCTTAACTTCCAGATAAGCAGAACTTAAATCTTGCTCAAGCTCTTTGTCTAATACTTGTTGTATTGTTTGCATATTATCTCCGTATTTACAGCAGCATGAAGTATATAAAGAGAATAAAGGCCATTCAAACGGTTAATAAAGCCTTTAATGGCCTCTGAAGTGAGCAAATTATGACAGATAGCACAGAAGCTGAACAAAGTCTTTCTATTGCTTGGGAAGAGAACAGAATCCCAATCATAGCTCTGGCATTTTGTTTTGTTTTATCTCACATGTTAGCTATGTTTATAGTTCCGGCATATGAGGAAGCTGAAGTGCAAGCTTTTGAAGACCCAGAAGATCCAATTAACTCAGTTGTTTATATCGGGATCATCCTAGTTTTTACAGCTTTTATTTTATGGATTGCCAAGAATGGCTTAGATTATATCCTACAATTGATATTTCTATCATCAATAGGTGTAACTTTTATTTATGTTTTTTACCCATTTTTTTACAGCATTGGAATAACTGATACTGCAGGATACATTGGTGCAGCAGGTTTAGCAGTTCAGTTGACTTTCTTACTAATGACGTACCCAGAGTGGTATGTTATTGATATTGCAGGAGTAATTTTAGCGGCAGGTGTTGCAGCAATTTTTGGTATATCTTTTGGATTATTACCTGCGTTGCTTCTATTGATTGGTTTAGCAATTTATGATGCTTGGGCAGTCTATCGTACGGGACATATGGTAGATTTAGCAGATTCAGTTATGGATCTCAAACTTCCTATTTTACTTGTTATGCCTAAAACTAGCTCATATTCTTTTTTGTCACAAGGAAGCTTGAATGAACAAATTGAAAGTGGAGAAAAGAGAGAAGCTTTGTTCATGGGTTTAGGAGACTTAGTAATTCCTGGAGCCTTAGTTGTTTCTGCTAAAGCTACTTTGGGATGGTCAGTGGGCCTAGCATCCATGTTTGGAAGTGTTGTTGGTTTCTTTATCTTGATGATTTTTGTTCTTAGTGGAAGGCCTCAGGCTGGGCTTCCTTTACTCAATGGTGGAGCAATCGTTGGTTACTTGTTTGGTGCACTCTTATTTGCCGGCGATTTAGGATTATGAAGATAGTTCCCGTACATGGCTATGCAGCTCTACATTTAGTTGATGAGTCACTATTAGTTCTTTCAGATTTACATTATGGTGTTGAAGCCGAGATGCTGAGAGGGGGCGTTTGGGTTCCAAATAGATCTACATCTAGGACTGAAAAAGTTTTGAAATTACTGAAGGAGACCAAGTCTAACAGGTTACTTTTGCTGGGAGATGTTAAACACCAAGTACCACATAACAGTCAACAGCAAAGAAAAGATTTAGATCAATTTTTCATGGCAGTCATGAGAATTGCAGACGTTGAAATTGTGCCTGGTAACCATGATGGAGGTCTAGATGAGATTGCACCTCCGGAGGTTATTTATCACGATTCAAGCGGGTTTACAATAGGAGATGTAGGATTTGCACACGGTCATGCTTGGCCCTCTCAAGAAGTAATGAATTCTAAAGTTTTGGTAGTGGGTCACGAGCATCCTGCATTTTCATTTCGGGATAGGGTTGACAAATTACACAGTGAGTCTTGTTGGTTGAGAGCTCCAATGCTCGAACATGAAAGATATGATAAAGTTCCAGAACAATTAATTGTAATGCCTGCTTTTGGGGAATTAGCAGGAAGAACGATGAATCGGGAACCATTGAAAGGCTTAGGTCCTATACTAAGAAATGGTATGGCCGATTTATCTAAAGCACGTGTAGAAACTCTAGAAGGGCTAGATTTTGGAGAGTTAGGTAACCTAATTGATTTAAGATTATGAAACTCAATTCTAAATTATTAGATGCCTTAGAATCGAGAGGCCTTTCTGAGCCAACATTAGCTCAGTCATCAACATGGCCAGTCATTGACTCAGGGTCAAATGTTTTACTAATTGCTCCTACGGGTGTCGGTAAGACAGAAGCTGCGATGGTACCCTTATTCCACAGACTTTTAGAAAGAGAAATCAAGCCAATTAGTGTTATCTACATTACACCTTTACGTTCTCTTAACAGAGATATGCTTCGCAGATTAGAAGACATAGGTTCAGAGCTTGGAATTAGTGTGGCAGTGAGACACGGCGATACCTCTCAATCTGAAAGAAGTAGACAATCACGTAATCCTCCTCAAATATTGATTACTACTCCAGAAACTTTACAAATTATGCTTTCGGGGAAGAGATTGAGAGAAAATCTTTCAGGTGTTGAAGCAGTAGTTATTGATGAGGTTCACGAATTAGCTTCAAGTGAACGCGGGGCTCAGCTAAGCATTGCCCTTGAGAGGTTGACTTTACTTGCAGGAGATTTTCAAAGAATAGGTCTCAGTGCAACAGTAGGAACTCCAAAAGAAGTGTCCTCTTTTCTGGCAGGAGACAGAGATGTTGAAATTTTGACTCCTAAACTAGAGAGAAATATGGATCTTTTAGTACATGCTCCAGAACCTGTTTCAGATGATGATGAACTAGTAAATGAGCTTTATTGGGAGCCAGAAAGAGTTGCTGCACTTAGGTATTCAGCGAAGGCTTCCGAAATGGGGCCTACTTTGCTTTTTGTAAATACTAGAGATACAGCAGAGGCCATGGGTGTCAGATGGAATATGTGGGATCCAGATGCCAGTATTCATGTTCATCATGGTTCACTAAGTAAAGATGTAAGGATTGATGCTGAAGAAGATTATCGTAAAGGCACGGTCAATACCCTAATTTGTACCTCTTCTTTAGAACTGGGAATAGATGTGGGTAATACTGCGTTAGTCATACAGTATAATTCACCAAGAGATGCTTCTCGCATGAGTCAGAGATTAGGAAGATCAGGTCACAAGATTAAAGAAACGGCAATCGGAAGAATAGTATCTACTGAAGAAACTCAAATTTTGGAATCTGCAGTAATTGCCCGTCGTACACTTTCAGGTGAATTAGAGCCCTCTAGAATTCGAGAGATGCCATTAGCAGTTCTTGCTAATCAAATTATTTCTTGGACTGTTTGTGATAAGAATGTAGATAAGAAAACGTTTTTGGATACAATTAAACGAGCTTATCCTTTTAGAAAATTTTCAGAAGAAAATTTAACAGATATGTTAGATTTGCTCGATAAAGTTCACCAAAACAGAACTATTGGAAAGGCAGTCAGGCAAGGGCCTAGGGCCATGAAATATTTTCATGGTAATTTATCTCTGATTCCCGATCAAAGGACATCCGGCGTTAGAGATATTACTTCTCGGAAGATGATAGGCAGGTTAGATGAGCGTTTTATTCTTGACTTAGTTCCAGGAGATAAGATTGTTTTTCGAGGCTCAGTTTGGGCAGTAGTGGAAATAGACGAAGAAGTTACAGTATCACCATCAACATCTTTGGGAGAATTGCCAAGATGGATAGGTGAGGATATTCCAGTACCCTATTCAGTAGCTCAGGAAGCTTCCCAAAGATTAGCTGACGGAAACTGGGCCGGTTTACCAATTACTCGAGAGGCATTAGATGTAATTCAAAAATATCATGAAGATATAGCTGACGCAGGAGTAATGCCATCACCTTCATGTCTAACTGTTGAGCAACATGAAAGGTTATTCATCTTGAACTATCCTGGAGGAAGCAGATTAAACCGTACAATAGGTATGATAGTTACTGCAATGTTAACTGCTAAAAGTGGATATAAAATAGGATTTCAATTTGATCCTTACAGGATTATTTTAGATGTTCCTGCTCGAACAACTGTTAAAGACTTACTTGCCATTTTGAAAGGCTTTGTTCCTGAGGTAGGTAGTTTGTTAAGATTTGCGATAAAAGATAGTCCTTCCTTGAAACCACAACTTCTTCATTCAGCAAGGAAAATGGGAGCTATTGCTCCAGATGCAGATATTGGAAAGTTTGGTATGAAAAAATTAATGGAGGCGTATTCGGATACTCCACTATACACAGAAGCAGTTGAAAGATTTTTATTTCATCAATTAGACGAAAACGGAATGGAAGATTTTATCCACCAAATCAATTCAGGAGATATTTCTATAAAACTCTCTCCGAAGACCCCCCATGGGCATGCTGGTTTAGATCCCTACAGGGACTATCTGAAGCCCCCTAAATCGGATAGTTCGGTAGTTACAGCAGTAAAGAGACGCTTGCAACGAACAGATTTGTCTCTGAGATGTTTATCTTGTGAAAATTCTAGAAAAAGAAAAGTGAAGATGATTACCAAACATGAGTTAGTATGTCCAAGTTGTAACAGTAGGATGATAGCTTTGCTCCATCCAATGGAGCTCAATAGAGAGGTAAGTAATAAGAAATTAACTAAATCAGCTTCCTTAGCAAGATCTCACGGCGAGAGAGCTGCCTTAGTGATTGCAGGAAGAGGTATTGGTCCAGACACAGCAGGTAGAATTTTGAGGAAGCAGCTAAGGGATGAATCAGATTTAGTTAAGGCTATAATCGAAGCTGAAATCACATATGCAAGAACAAGACGCTTCTGGGATTAATAGATAGTTCTGCCTTCATACTTATTAACTGTAGTCTTAAGTCACTATCAAGGCATTTACAGTAGTAAATTCCAAATTATCGGGGATGAATGTAATGAAAGAATCTACTAAATCTGAGAAACCATTACCATCTTTCGCAATCTTTGGAATAGTTCTTTACTTATTTTGCTATTTTTCAGTTGCAATTTGGGGGTATTATGTTGTAAATGGAATAGCAATGACAATTTCTTTTTTGATAGTATACTATTATTTAGATTTAATAATAGATAAGATAAATTTTTTGAAGAATTCAGATTACAGAAAGCAAATGTATTTTCTCTTCTTTTTATCTATAATTCTTAGATTCGGATGGTTAGGCCAAGATCAGGTAATTACCAGAGACATAGACTTCTATGTGGAGCGTTCTCAAGCACTTGTAGATGGTCAAAAACCATATATCGAAAGAGCTGACATCAACAAACCACCTCTTTTTGCTCTATATATTTGGATAATTGGCTTCTCTACTGATGTCGTTAACAATTTTTTGTCAACAGATATTAGCTACTACACTTCATTCAGAATGGTCTCTAGTATTGGCGATTCATTAGTAGTTATTGGAATTTTTTGGATTGCTTATGAAAATTATTCTAAGAAACATGCCCAATATGCAGCCATTAGTTATGCAATATTTCCTATAGCAATTGAAACATCAGGTTTGTCAGGACATTATGATCCATTTGTAATTTTGTGCACGTTAATACCTTTGAAGTTTCTCTGGCCAGAGGAAAAATCACAGAGGTTAGATTCTGTTTACATCCTGTCAGGTTTTTTGATAGGTTTAGGAATAGCTCTGAAATTTTATCCGGTGGTTATGATACCTTTCTTCTTGTTCATAATATATTCTTGGAGAGGTCGAATTTTATTTTCAGGAGGGTTGCCGATTGCTTCGATTTTATCTTATGGCATTTTAGAGATGAGATATCCCGGTGCAGTCAAAGTATACCGTGAATACCAAGGAGGAACTTGGATGGGCGAGTGGATGAAATCATTTGCAAGGGCTTTCTATGAATTTACTGGTTCTACAGAAGTCATAGGAATAAATTTCAATGATTTTTTCATTACATTTTTTGGTATAATGGGTTTCATTATGGTAGCAGGTTGGATTTTTGCTAGACATATAAACGGGGCTGAAGTTTCTAGATATGATAACGAAGATAATGTGTTCACAAATGCTTTAATCTGGTTTGTAAACAAATGGGATGCTCTAATATCTAGTGATGAACTTAAAACAGAATCAGGCTGGACTATTTTCTCCATTAAAGTAATTGGCTTTTCTTTTGTTGCTTACTATGGTACTCAAATTGCAGCAGGCTTTTACATGTATGAAGGTGGTTTTGGTCTAAATCCTCCGTGGCTTTACGCTTTAGAGTTCTTTGCATTTTATGGAGTAATTGTATTTTTCTTATACAAGAGTAGCTCTACTTATTTTGATAATATTAATCTCTCATCAGCAGAATCTTTTGTTCTAATGCTTGGACTAGGAATTATGATCTTAATGTTTGGAAGTCCAGATTATCCAACATGGTACATTTGCTGGTATGCTCCTTTTGTTATGATTGCACCAACTTATCAGACTAGAATGGCTTTAATGCTACTTTTAGTATGGAATTTTCCAGGAGAAAGTATTTCATTATTACCAGACTATGTTATTGAGGCCGATAAATGATTGACAATTCTAACAAATTAGATAAGGGATGGTTAACATCAGATTCGAAAATTAGTATAGTTGTCCCATGTTATAATGAGGAAGAGTGTCTTACAGCCTTGGCAAGGGAATTGAAGTTAGCACTTGATCCTCTTGATTACGATTGGGAAGTTCTTTTGATTAATGATTGTTCAACAGATAGGACTTGGACTATGATGAAAGTTATTAATCACTGGGATTCAAGATTTAAGGCGATTCATTTAGCTTACAATAGTGGTCAAACCGCAGGAACTTTAGCTGGAATTCGTAATTCCACCGGAGACGCAGTAATAACAATGGATGCAGATTTACAGCACCATCCAAGAGATATACCTAAAGTTTTACAGCTTTTGAACGAGGGGCATGCAGTTGTTTCAAGCTGGAGATATGACAGAGCTGATGAGCCTGCAGGGAAAAGAATCCCTTCTAGGATTTCAAATAGTTTAGCTAGACTTATGACGGGAGTACCTGCACATGATTTTGGATCAGGATTCAAGGGGTATTATGCGCCTAGACTAAGGGATTTGATTCTTTATGGTTCATTTCACAGATATATTCCTGCACTTATTTTACAGCCTCAAGATACCTTAGGAGAAGTAAGAATAGATTATAGAGATAGAATAGGCGGAAAAACGAAATATGGAGCCACTCGTATCCTTAAGGGCGTCAGAGATTTAATTTACATAACAATGATAACTCGTTTGAAGGGTAATATTCTTGCTAATTTATATGCAAATTTCATGGTTTATTTACATTATGATCAGGGCAGAGATACGTATCGCATTGCCTCAAAAATTGGGTTTGATTAATTGACTAAATCCAATAATTTTAAGCTTTTATTAACTATTGATTTCGAAGAGCAACGTCGTCTTGAAAAGGCAGGATTTCCGAAGGAAGCAATTGAAGAATCCCTAAAAGGTACTTATCAAATTGTAGAATTATTTGAGAAACTAGGAATAAAGGCAACTTGGTTTACTACAGCAGCAATAGGTTTAGCAGATACTAAGATCTTCAAGAGATTAGTTGCTTCAGGACAGGAAATAGCATTGCATGCATTACACGATCGTGATGATTACAATAAAATGTCGGAGGATAAAGCACATAAGCGTCTTCAGAAAGCTAGAGATATTGTAGAATCAATATCTGGTCAAAAGACCGTTGGTTTTCGAGCACCTAGGTTTCAGCATCCTTCATTAAAAATTATAAAAGATCTAGGCTTCAAGTATGATAGTTCTCTTCATCCAAGTCCAATGCCTGGAAGATATTCAGGTAAAGGAAAACTAGTTCCTCATGTTGATGAAGAAAGTGGTTTGACTGTTTTACCAGTATCTGTAGTTCCAGGTCTTAGATTACCATTATCTTGGATTTGGTTTAGAATGCTTCCTAAGGGATATATGAGATGGGGTGCCTCTCTTGTTGAGGCTAATTTTGATTATTTATGCCTATATTTTCATCCTTGGGATTTTGTTGATTTATCTAAATACAAAAGTTCTTTTCCTGCGGGTTTTACAGTAGGTGGAAAAAGTGCAATTAATAATATGGAAGACTTTCTAAAATGGGGATTAGAAAAAGGTTGGAAATCTATGACAATTCAAGATTATCTTGACTAATCTGATTTTTCTTCTTCAGGCATACCGGTAATTCCCATTGAAAGTATACCCATTGGGACTGATAATGTCAAAGAAGTAGCAACTTCAACAATACCGATTGTAATTGCTTGTGCTTCGTCGATATTTGCAGAGGATAAAACAAGTGTAGCAATTGCAATGTTTCCAACTCCGAATGGTAAGAAAGTACCAATTGAATAAACCAAACCTGAAGCTAGAATAATTAGTCCTGCAGCTTCAAAATTTCCAGTTACAGCATACACAATTAATCCAAATCTTATTGAGGCATTAATCCAAATAACGAGAGTAACTAAGAATGCTTTAATTGCAATTTCCCGCTTTTCACGTAATTGTTCTAATCCAGTTTGAAATTGAAGAATCCAGCCATGAATCTTTTGCATTAGTTTTGGCTTTTCTTCTGTAGGTTCGAAAAAAGCTATTACAAATTTGAGAGGTTTAGGGTGTAATGCAAAGGTCAGTAATGTTGTTAAAATAATACATAAGGCTCCAACAGAGAGGAGTAGATTCTGCCCATCTCCATGATTTAGAATTGGCAATAGGAACCATAATCCACTAACACTTAGGCACATTAAAACAGTTAAATCAATTAACCTTTCACTGAATATCGTTGATAATCCTTCACCAGTAGGTGTTCCTTTTTTGTATCTAAGAAGCATAACTCTCAAAGGTTCACCACTAACGCCTCCTGGAGTTGTATTATTGACGGCTAAACCGCATAAAAACAATCTTACAGCTTCTACATATCCTAATTGAGTACCGGTAGAGGAAACAATCAATCTCCATCGCATTGCTTTGATTACAGTATTGATTAAGTAGAGAATTACAGCTAAAATTAGCAATGAAAATTCAATCTCAGACATTGCATCAATTATCTTATCTGGCTCAATAGCGTAGATAAGTCCAATTAGAGTGACGAACGCAAGTCCGAACATTCCAATCTTTAGCCAGTTCATCTTTGGTTAAAGATGTCCTCTATAAGGTTTGACGTTATCTTTTGTGAACATTTTATTATAACAGGACTATAGACCATTGTGTTAAACGATAAGGCCAAGCAAATATTCTCTCGCCAGATTACACTGCCAGAGGTTGGTGAGAAAGGTCAAGAAGAATTAGAAGACACAGGTATTTTGATTGTCGGAATGGGCGGTCTTGGTTGTCCTGTAGCACATTATTTGATTAGCTCAGGTATAGGATACTTGACTTTAATGGATCCTGATAAAGTTGAATTATCAAATTTATCAAGGCAGCCCCTTTATTCAGAGGCTGATGTTGGTAATTTGAAGGTAGATACAGCTAAGAAAGTGTTGGCTAATATGAACCCTACAGCAGTTATTAATGAAGTTCCGGAAGAATTGAATAAAGATAATGCATTAACTTATGTTAGCTCTCACGATATTGTTATTGATTGTACAGATAACGTAGATTCAAGATATATCCTTTCAGATATTTGTCAGTCAATTGACAAACCATTGATTCATGGTGGAATTAGAGCGTTTGAAGGAAATACTGGAGTTTTTCTTCCAGGTAGTGGCTATTATCGTGCATTATACCCTAAGCCTCCTTCTCCTGAATCAATTCAAGATTGCTCAACTACTGGAGTTCTCAGTAGTTTTGTGGGTTGGGTTGGGATGCATCAAGCCATGTTAGCAGTTCAATTAGCCTTAGATTTGATTAAAGAATCTTCTTTTTACTTCTTAGATGGCAGAAAGGGTACAATTAGACAAGTCGAAGTTCCCGACGCAGTTGTTGAGGAAGCAAAGGAGTTATCGAAAGCATTACCAGATCACATGTCTGCATCTGAGCTAAAGCAAAGATTAGATTCAGATAATCCCCCTATGCTAATAGATGTTAGAGGCCTTGCAGAAAGAAACGAGGTTCGCATTGAGGCTACTGACATGCACATTCCTATGGATATATTTGCACAAAGTTTAGAAGCAATTCCAAAAGATGGCAATGTAGTTCTTTATTGTCATTTAGGTATACGCTCTAACGCTGCAAGAGCTTGGGTTGAATCACAAGGAATCCCAATAAGCCATTTAAGCGGCGGAATAGAAGCCTGGTTATTTGATCAGGGCTTTTAAATTATTCAATACCTAATTCTTTTCTATCCACAATAGTATATCCTCTAGTCTTCAGAACATCTAAGTAACCGTACCAATAAACCAAAATTCCCTGCCCATAAAGTTCAACATAATCAGAGACTTGACCTCTGTGATTTTTGCGATGAATATATTCATCACCAAAACTTGCCTTTGATTCAATCCAATTATATTCATCACCGTGCCATTCAATAGGCTTCATTAGTAAAAAGTCGGGCGTCTTACCTTCAACAGTTCCAGCTCTTAAATCATTTTCAGTAAAATATTCTACTTCTTTGTTATCAAGCCATTTTGCAATAGAATCTTCTTTTCGATTTCCTTCTGCAGATTGTTTGTCGTGTGATCTTGGAGTATAGAGTTCATCTCTTCCAATTACTTCATCTAGTTCCTCTTTCAATCTTTTATTATTTTTAACAAGATTAGTATTTTTCATTATTTCCTTGGTCTTTTTCTTAGAAAATCTCATTTTCAACATTAAAAAATTGGCTAATAGTATGGGTGGAAAGTCTATTTCTAAAGCTAGTTCACCAATAGTCTTGCCTTCTTTCCATTGCTTGTGATATAATCCTGCCTTTTCTTTGACTTTGTAGTGGTTTCGAATAGATTTTCTTTGGAGATATTGAGATCTAATTGCCCTCGTGGCATCATAGGGCTGACCGAGCTTTTCAGATACTTTATCGACGCCATTATGGACGCCATAACCAGGGTAATTACCAAACTCCTTAATCATTTTGTTAAATGTATCTAAATCCACAAATCGCTAATGGGGTCTTATAATAAAGAGACCGTTCATTAACTATTGTGAATAAAATAACTGAATTAAGAAAAGGTATGAAAAAAGAAGGAATTGATTGTCTAGCAATAGTCCCAGGGCCAAATTTGTACTACATTACTTCGAAAAAACTCCATCTCAGTGAAAGACCGGTTGTGTTCTTTATCGAGGAGGATAATTTGACGTTTATTCTCCCAGAACTTGAGAGCCAGAAATTATCTGAACTTGATGTTAACTTTTTCACTTACTCAGATGTAACAGGCCCTGAACAAGCTTTTGAACTTTTCTTTAAAGAACGAAGCTTTAGCAAAGTAGGTATTGAGTCTAGAATAATGCGTCATTTAGAATTAGATTTAATATCTAAAGGTTGTGAAAAATTAGTTGATTCAATGTATATTTTCGCAGATTTGAGAACAAGAAAATCAGGCTCTGAAATTGAGATGATTGAAAAAGCCATATCAATAGCAGAAAAATCAATTAAATCAATCATTCATAAATTAAGTTCCGGAATTTCAGAAAAAGAGTTTGCGTCAGAGTTAGTTATTCAATTACTTAAAAACGGTTCAGGACCTAGTCTTCCTTTTTCACCGATTGTAGCTTCAGGCATTAACGGAGCTAACCCTCATCATTTCCCAACTGATAAGATAATCAAAAAGGATGAATTAGTGATAATTGACTGGGGTGCTAATTATGAAAATTATTTCTCAGATATTACTAGAACATTCGCCACAGGTAGAAACATAGATTCAAAATTATTAGAGGCTTTTGAATCCGTCAGATTAGCAAATTCCGCTGCAAGAGGTAAGTCAGCTAATGGTGTAAAAGCAGGAGATGTTGATTTAGCTGCTAGAAGCATAATTGAAGAAAGAGGTTTTGGTAATTTTTTCATTCATAGAACAGGTCACGGGCTTGGGCTCGAAATACATGAGGAACCAAACATAAAGCAAGATGATGATTTTATTCTTTCCAATGGCAATGTTTACACAATTGAACCGGGTATATACATACCTGATTTGGGAGGTATTAGAATTGAAGATGACGTTCTAATTAGTTCTTCAGGATGCCGAAGTTTAACAACACTTTCAAGAGATTTAATTTATATTTAGTATCAGTGAACCCTTTATAGAGTACCAATTCGTTGTATAGTAATGGCAGACTCTGAAAGCGGTGGAGGCAGACGCTACGTTGTTCTTGCAGTAGTCATTATGTTGCTTGCAGCTTTGCCATTTTCACCGTTTGTCTCGTTCAGGTCTTCACAACATATTGATACTGAATCAGCTTCTTTAGATTCTAATTTACCTACAAAGGACAGTGATAACGATGGTTTACCCGACTGGTGGGAAATGGAATTCAATTTGGATCCGTTTGATGCATCAGATGCATTACTAGATTCTGATCAAGATGGACATGATAGAAATCGTAATGGTATTCTTGAAGAAGAAGAATTTTTTACTAATTTGATGGAATTTGAAATTAGAAATCAGCTTGGCAATAGTACTAATCCGACTAATTCAGATACAGATGATGATGGTATGCCAGATGGTTGGGAAGTTTATTACAATCTTAATCCCATAGGAGACTATGATGCAGACTCTGATGAAGATAACGATGGTTACGATGCAAATAGAAATAGTGATATTAGTCCCAATGAAAGGCATACTAATTTGGAAGAATATTTGGCAGGAACTAGCCCTTGGCAGTTTGATTCAGACGGTGACAGGATGCCAGATGGATGGGAATTATTCTATGGATTAAATCCCACATCATCAAGTGACGCTTGGTTTGACTCAGACTCAGATGGCTGGGATTCTGATTACGATGGTGAATTAATTTACGAAGAAAGATATTTCAATTACATGGAATATTTCAACGATACTAATCCGCTTGTTTCAGATACGGATGGAGACACAATGCCAGATGGCTGGGAAGTTGTTTTTGACTTGGATCCGTTAAGACCTTCTGATAACTTTGAGGATAAGGAAAATGACGGTTTAGTAAATGTGTACGAGTACAATAATTCACAGGTATTGACAGGATGGCTTGATCGTGACGGAATATTTACAACAAGGCCAGATGTGGCAGATACTGATGGAGACGGTTTGACCGACATAGATGAGTTATTTATTCATTTGACAGATCCAACTCATAATGATACAGATGATGATGGGATGCCTGATGGCTGGGAAGTAACTTACGAATTAAACCCAATATCAAGTTTGGATGCTAATGAAGATGCAGATGATGATGGTTGGGATTTTGACAGAAATTTCATTATAGCAGGTTTGGAAAAATTTACTAATTTAGAAGAATATTTGAATTCTACTAATCCTAGAGATAGCGATACAGACGGAGATGGTATGCCCGATGGTTGGGAAGCTTTTTACGATTTAAATCCAATAAATTCAAATGATGCTAATGAAGATTATGATTCTGATGGCTACGATAGTAACAGAGATACTTTTATTTCAAATAATGAAAAATATACTAATTATGAAGAATTTTTAAACAACACAATTCCGAATAAGAATGATACAGATGAAGACGGAATGTGGGATGGTTGGGAAATATACTACAACTTGAATCCCCTAGATGATTTTGATGCTACTGTTGACAATGATATGGACGGCTTCGATTCTAATTATAATGGAACTCTAGAGGAGGATGAAGAACATAATAATTTGTTAGAATTTCAAGCAGACACACATCCATATCTTGAAGATACTGATGCAGATGGAATGTTAGATGGATGGGAATGGAAATATGGATTAAATCCACTAAATCCAGCAGATGCAGGCGCAGATCCTGATCAAGATGGCGTAATTAATAGATTCGAATATAATAACACTGCAGCAGGTTCTTACATCGAAGTAGATGGCATTACACATACAAATCCTAAGGACAATGATACAGACAATGACGGCCTTTTAGATGGTGAGGAATTATTTAATTATTTAACCGATCCAACTCACAACGATACCGATGGAGATGGTATGCCAGACGGATGGGAAGTCAAATATGGCCTTAATCCTCTTGACCCAAATGATGCTTTACTTGACTTTGATTCAGATGGTTTTGATTATAATTGGGATGGAAATCTTTCCGGTGAAGAATACTCTAATTTATTCGAATATTTGAATGGTACAGATCCGACTAATGGAGATACTGACGGTGATGGAATGTCAGATGGTTGGGAAGTATTTTGGGGATTTCAACCTAAGAACTCCAGCGATGCACTCTCCGATCCCGATAATGATGGATTGTTCAATTTGTACGAATTCAATAACTCGAACATTGAAGGATTTGACAATGAAGTTATAAGTCCTGACAGCATTTTTGGATCTAACCCCCTCTTGAAGGATACAGACGGAGATTTAATTGAAGACGGAGAAGAATGTTTTTCTGGTAATGACACTTATGTTACAGACCCCTCAAATCCCGATTCAGACGATGATGGTATGCCCGACGGCTGGGAGTTTTTGAATTCATTAAATCCTTTCGATTCCTCTGATGCAGATCAAGATTTAGATGACGATGGTTGGGATTTTGATAGAAATGGCACTATTGAATTTTCTGAATTATACACAAATTATGAAGAATATTTGAACGGCACAGATCCTAGAAATAATGATACCGATGGCGATGGAATGCCAGATGGTTGGGAAGCATTTTATGGCTTGAATCCAAATTTAGCATTAGATTCTTCATTAGATTTTGATTCAGATGGATACGACGCGGATGGTGACGGAGAAATGTCTCCTGATGAAAAATTTACGAATTACGAAGAGTTCCTAATGGATTCTAATCCAGCACTAGCCGATACAGATGGAGACAATTGCACAGATGGTTGGGAAATATATTGGAATGATAACCGTCCAGCAAATGAAACACGAACAATAAATCTGTTGGATGGTTCAGATGGTTTTTTAGATTATGATGATGATGGCTGGGAAGATTGGGACGGTATTTCATATCCTTTCCCTAATTGGAGAGAAGAGGTAGCTAACACAAACCCTTGGAATCCAGATACAGACGGGGATTCCATGACGGATGGATACGAGGCTGATAATGGATAATTACAGCAAGATTGAAGTTTTTTTTGGCATACCTTTATTTAACAACAGAAATTTATCTAGGTCGGTGTAGAGAACATGATGAAAAAATTATCTGTATTTTTTGCCATTTTTATCTTATTGTTTTCCCCTCTCGCTTCATTTCCAGTATCTGCAGACATTGACCCTGATGATGATAATGATTCAGATGGCTACGATGCAAACGGAGATGGAATTATATCTTCAGACGAAGAATACACCAATTTAGAAGAATATTTCAATAATACCAATCCTAATGATCCAGATACGGACGACGGCGGAGCTTGGGACGGTTGGGAAGTCCACTACGGATTTGACCCAAAGAGCTCTTCAGATGAATCTGATGATAATGATGGAGATTCCTTAGTTAACTCTATTGAATTTTACTGGGATTCAAATCCTTTTAGTGAAGATTCAGATCAAGATGGAATGCCTGATGGCTGGGAAGACACTTATTCAAACAGATTAGATGATGGAATTGGTTGTGGGCTAGATCCAACCAATGGAAATGATAAGTTTGGAGATCCAGATAATGATGGTTCAGATAACCTAAGAGAGTACCAAGAAGATACTAATCCGTGCGATTCAGATAGCGATGACGATGGAGACCCAGATGGCGAAGATCCTCCACCAGTAGATCCTGGAGATGATGACGAAAGCAATCCAGACACAGGAGCTACGGATGGAAATGTAACAATTTATGAAATATTTGATCCGGTTTTAGGTACTGTAAAAAGATGGACTTCCTTGGACGGCCTTCTCTACGATGATCAAGCTTCAAATCCTACTGACATGTACACTATGTACAATTATGATTCAGATAAATATGAAATTTTCCCTACAAATTATGAAGGATATTCTAACATATTTGAGGGATGGATATGGATGGGAATTACAATTAGCACGACTGAATATACGAGAATTCCTTCAGTATCGCCTGACGCAGAGATAATAGATTATGATCCAAATTCAACCGGAGTTAGTATCCGATTTTTTAAGGATGGAGCCGATAATTACTATGTTCAAGGAAATGAAAATGTAGTTATAGATTTAAAGTATAGAATGGGAACAAATGGTTCATATTTTAACAGACCTATTTCCGAAGATTTAACAACTGATGATATTCCCGAGCAAATTATACGGCCAATAAATGGTGCGGATCAGGTTAAAGAAAATGTTAGAGAATTTCTCCAGTATAGACACGATAATGGAACAATAGCTAATGAACCCTTGTATTGGTTGTGGCCAGACAATGGAACTCCTGAAACCAATTTAGCACTAATAATTAACAATTTGACCTGGTATTTCTCTTCATTTATCGAGGGCGATGGAGATGTCCCTGATACAGAGGAACCATGGGATGCTTATCAGACTATTTGTATTAACGGAATAGGGGCATGTAGGCACAGGTCTTTTGGCTTCTTTGTTACAGCTTTAGCATTGGGTGCGCCAACAAGGTATGTTTCCAATGAGGCTCATGCATTTGTAGAAGTATACATTCCAGTTGACAACGAAACGGTTTCTGCAAGTCACTGGAAACGAATTAATTTAGGTGGAACAGGTAGCAGTACAACACTGGATAGGCCTGATGAGGATGATGAGGAAGGAGACACATTTGATTTCGATGAAATGGATCCTGACGATATAGATAATATGACTGGTGTAGAAGTTACCATAGTTATTGAATCGTATTCACCAGAAGAAGTAGCCAAAGGTGAGATAATTCGTATTACGGGTTATGCAGAGGACGAAAATGGGACTAAATTGTCTAACTTCCCTATAGGTTTTGGAATGTGGGATAAAGATCATGTAAATCCAGCGTTTGAAATAGGTTCTACAGTCACAACGGCTTCAGGTACTTTCGACTACAACTCTACCGATTTTCTTCCAGCACTTCTTGGTTTGAATGAGATTTATGCAGCTTCTTACAAACAAGGTTTTTTGGGTGTAGATGGGCCCAAGGAAATTGAAATTTCTTCAGATGCAGTTCTAACTGTTTCAGCACCATCTTCTGTAGGCAAAGGACAGGATTTAATTGTTTCAGGAACTTTACTGGATATAGGCGGTGTTGCAGCATCTAATGAAGAAATTGAATTTGAGATATGGGAGCCTGGATTTGGCGGAGGAAAACCAGGAACTGTTCGTTGTAACCCCTCACAATGGTGGCAACCATATCGTTGTGATATAGGTACAACAACTACAGACTCGTTTGGAAATTTTGTATTCAATTGGACTGTACCTGAAAATGGTCAACCAGATTCAGATGACAACTATCGCTTAGAATCTCATTTTGACGGTTCAACCTATCTTAATGAAGAAACTGTTACAACCAATTTGATTATTATGGATGAGACTGTAAATTTAACGGCCATCCTTTCTTCAGATAGTGAGTATATTTCTAATAACATTTATGTTAATGGTAGTGTCTTAGAAAAAGCTGTAGATAATGGAGATATAAGCATTGAATTATCAGGATCTACTCTTGCATCTTTTGCTGTTGAAGATTCAAATTGGTCAAACGAGGTTTCAGTTCCATCCAGCCTATCTGCTGGCAATTATACGATAATTGTTTCATTTATTAGTTCGAGCGATACATTACCTGATGAAAAGGTAGAATTGCCTTTTACAATTTTAGGTAATAGTAATATTATTTTAGACGCAGATTCTTTAAAAATTACTAGAGGTGAAACAGTTACATTGGAAGGAGAGCTTGTTGATCACCTTGGTGAACCAATTTCAAACGAGGAGATAGAAGTTATTTGGAATGATGAAATTTTAGGAACTGCAACAACAGAATCCGATGGTGATTTCTCTTATGATTACTTAGTTACACTTGATACTCCACTTGCAAACGTAACATGGTCTGCAGATTTCGCAGGTAATTTTCTCCATGATAGTTCTGAAGCGTCACAAGTAACTGAAATTTATCAACAAACAATAATCAACTTCCAAATAGATAAAAAACATTTTTACTCTGGAGACCAATTCATCGTCTCAGGTAATCTTTCAATGGATAATGGGACTCTTTTCGAGGGAAATCTAGTGTTTTATTTTGATGACGTTTTTGTTGAATCATTCACCACAGATGGTACATTTAGCTTTCAATATATCCCAGAGTCTTCATACTTAGACGTAGGTTCACATTCATTCAAACTCAGTTATTCTGAAATAGAATATAACTTAGGAGCTACGTCACAAGAAGAAGTATTCTTCCACAAGAAAGTCATAATTGAGGTAAATGAGGAACAAGTTTTACGCGATCAGGAAATAGAGATAACTGGTTTCGCGAGAGATGAAAACTCTCTTGCTATTTCTGGTATCGATTTATCCTTCAAATGGGGAGATAATGAAATTGATGGAGTTTCAACTACAATACTTGGAGGTTCGTTCTCTAAAGATTATTTGGTACCTAATGCTCAATTATTAGGGAAAATCACAGTTGAAGTTAATTTTGATAATTCCACCCAACCTTTCTACGATAATGCATCAAAGACCGTAGAGTTCACGGTAGTTTCTGAAACATTAATATTTATCCCCGATACTGAATTAGTTAGAGGATCAGATGTCTGGTTCAACGGTTCCATTTTAGATGATAGAGGCCAGCCTGTCGAGGACATTGAAGTAAATATTTTTTGGAATAGAGATTATTTGAGATACGTTACAGGGGACTCGAATGGTAGCTTCAGCTTCATTTGCGAGTCGGATTGGGAATGTTCAGACACAGATCATCCAGTTGGTGTAATTCCAGTAGAACTTGATTTTGGTGGATTTGGTTACTATCTTCCATCTAACTACATCTCAAATTATACCATATGGGGCAGCACTTCAATTGAGATAATCGATTTCAGTGATTCAGTTATCGCTGGCAATAATGTTTCTTTCAATGGGTTTATTGAGAATGATTTGGAAGTTCCTTTAGACCGAGAAATTAAGATTTTGTGGAACGGAATTACAAGGACTACGGTTCAATCTGTTAATGGCGAGTTTGAAGGAAATTTCAAGTTGCCTTATGACACTATGGTGGGCAATCATTCTTTAACTGCTAAAGTTGAAGATCAAAACTATCTTCGTGAATCGTCAGATGTAGTTGAAGTCTTTGTTCAACGAGAAACTGAGATAATCATACAGTGGTTAGGTGGTTACAGAAATCAATCAACTACAGTTTCAGGATATCTTAGGGATGCGGCCGGAATGGGGCTTCAGAATTTAGAGTTGGAAGTTTATTTTGATGGAATTTACGTAGGAAACGTAACTACTCAAAATTTAGGACTCTATAGTTTCGAATATTTAATCCCCTTTGACACTACATTGGGAACGCATAATATCGAAGTAGTTTTTACAGGTTCATATTTTTATGTTGAATCTACTAATAATGTAAATTCCGAAGTTTTATCAACTACAATCTTTGAATTTAATGAGATCGAAGTCTTCCGTAATCAAGAGTTTTTCTTGAGTTCTTATTTGTTTGACGATTTATCTAACCCTATGGCAAATCAACACGTTAATTTGACATTTAATGGTAAAAGATACCACCTAGTAACTGACGATGCAGGTATGGTTGAGCAAAATATTACCTTAGCACCTAATCACAAGCTAGGTAATTATGCAGCTAAGTGGGATTACTTGGGATTCGAATATTATCTTCCAGCTTCATCTGAGCAAGAAGTTCGGGTGGTGGCTTCAACTAATATTGTATTGTCCTCAGATTCAGAAGTAATAGTTGGAGAAACGTTTAGTTTTAATGGAACTTTGAAGGACGACATGGGTAATCCACTTAAAGCAACATTAAGTTTTTCATTTGATGGTAATATAATTGAGACAATTGAATCAAATTCAAATGGTTATTTTGAAAATATTTATTTAGTTCCAGATGAAAGTATTGCAGGTCCAAACACAATTATGGTAACTTATATTCCGGATGAATTTTATCTATCTTCAACTTCTAGTTGGGTTTTACAAGTCTCTCACAATATTAGAATCGAATTGCCAGATTATTCTTCTATGACAAATACAACCGAATCAATTTCAGGTTTTGTGTTCGATAAAGCAAATCGTCCAGTTTCTAGTCTTGAAGTTAGATTAACCTTGGACTCTGGATTTCCTTTAATCACAAATACAAATTATGATGGTGAATTTAGTGTAGACTTAGAAATACCCTATGGCACATCTTTAGGATATCATAATTTAACTGCAGAATCGCTTGGTAACAATTACTATATTGGGAACAGTACAACATCAAAATTATTTGTTCAGGGTCAAACGTTTTTGACTTTAGACGTTCCAGCTTCTTTAGAATTTAAGCAGGAGTTCATAGGAACGATTACTCTTCAAATGTATGACGGGACTTATGTCTCCGGTGCTCCACTGCTAATATCTTTTGAACCTCTTGGAATGACTACAATGGTTGTTACAGATTTCAATGGCACTGCAACGTTTTCATCTTATTATTCAGGTAATACAACCATTCCAATGCAAGTAACTGTAAATTATACAGGGAATGAAGAATACGTAGCTAGTAGTATTGAATCTACAATTATATACAGAGCACCTTCTCAACAATCCAACTACGCAATATGGGCAATCATTGGAGCTACATTAGTCGCATCTTCAGGGGTATTACTAGGCTGGAAATGGTATCGAGAACGTCATCTCAGAGAAATCCAGAGAATTTTGGAATCCACAGCTTTAGCTTTAGAAGCAAATATGGATTACAGAGATTCAATTGTTTTCTCCTACAAAGAGATGTGTAAGGTCTTACAGGGCCATGGATATCTAAGAAAACACTTTGAAACAGTTAGGGAGTTTCAAGAAGCTCTTCGGACTGCCTTATCTCTAGATCAAGATTCAGTTGCGAGATTGACAATTCTCTATGAGGAAGCGGACTATACTAAGAAGGAATTGGATGATGACCATAGAATTAATGCAGTATCTGCACTTAGAACTGTAATTGAAAGTTTAGATTTAAACGAATCATCATTAGAAGACTAGCATGGAAATATCTAGCCGCTCTGGTATAATGATTCTTTTTGCAACAGTGGCAGTTTGTACATTAGTTCTGTTTCCTCTATTACAATACGTAGCGGAACGAGATCCTCAATTATCAGCATATGACGACGATTGGAATGACATTTCAAATTTCAGAAAAGGCTTGGAAGACAATCCAAATACAAGCTACAATGTTAGTGCAGTATTGTCAAATCCTGGTGTACTCGATGAGATTTCAGATCCTACCTCCACCTTATTTGTCATAGTGGGCACAGAATCCCCATATTCTTCTTTGGAATTGGAGATATTAGCAAGATATATGGAAAGTGGTGGAAGCATACTTGTGTTTGGAGATTTTGATTATTCCAATACCATCGCGGAATTATTTGCAATAGAATTTGTAAAGCATAAACTCTGGGATCAAAACTATAGGGATAATTTATCATTGATTCCTACTACTGCAATTGTCGAAGGTGAGTCGTACAACATACTTTTGAATGAACCTGTTGCGATTAGAGACTTAGGTTCTCAATACATAAATCTTTGGAGCCAAGGTTTTGAATGGAATAAGAAAGTCTTTATTTCCACATCTAAAAATTCTTGGATTGATTCAGACGATGACGGATTAATAACACCTGAAGATGAAGTGTCCGGTCCTCAAGGTTTTACAGTTGGAATGCGTTGTGAAATGAAATCTGCTGAGGGGGTACAATTAGGCACAGCGGTTTTTGTTTCGGATTCAAGTTTGCCAATAAACATGATGTGGAATGAAGATAGAAATTCAGATTTTTTATTGAGTCTAATAGAATCAATGATAGGTTCTGAAGGTGATATTCTATTTGATGAATCTAGACATACACAAGAATCGTTTGGAGCTAGTTTATTTCAGAGTGCATTAGGATTTTATTTTCTTCTGGCAGGAGATACCTTAATCATCCAAGTAATTAGATTAAACGTTCTTGTTTTAGTAATTATTTTGACAATGGGATTGTCAATGAGGCAGGCTGAACCCAAACGTTGGTATCATATTTTTGACATTAGAAAACCTAGGCCTCTTAGATCATATGGGCATAGTCTTGACAAGGGAATTCTTGCACTTCAAGATGTGTTTTTGGAGAGGCTAAGGTTGAAGCATCAAATTTATGAGTTTGACGATAAATCCAGAAAAGATAGAATGGCCATGCTAGCAGTCGTACTGAATCGTTATAATGTGGCCTTAGATGAAGATATTAAGATGCTTTTGGGTAATCCTCAAGAAATAAGGCCAGATATTCTCAGAAGTATAGCTAAAAAATTGAGTGCGTGGTAAATTGAGTAGCGAAAAAGATGTTGTAGAAAATTCTAGTCAATCTCTTGACTTAGTTAAGAAAACTAACAAGTCAGCAAAGCAAATTGCAGATGAAGTTTCTAATGTGGTATTAGGAAAAGAACAAACAATTGAAATGGTTATGGCAGGAATTCTAGCTAATGGTAATATTTTGTTTGAAGATTTTCCAGGATTGGCAAAGACATTGATGTCTAATACTTTGGCCGATGCTTTAGGATGCGAGTTTAAGAGAATACAATTTACACCTGATTTATTGCCAGCAGATATCACAGGTTCCTATTTTTATGACCCTGAGAAAAACAAATTCAAATTTCGTAAAGGCCCTATATTCTGTAATATTCTTCTAGCCGACGAAATTAACAGAGCACCACCTAAAACTCAAGCTGCTTTATTAGAAGCGATGCAAGAGAAACAAATTACTATTGAGGGAACAACACACAAGCTAGCATCTCCCTTCATTGTTTTGGCAACTCAGAACCCTATTGAGTACGAAGGAACATATCCTCTCCCAGAGGCTCAGATGGATCGTTTTTTAATTAAATTAAGTGTAGGTTATCCTGATGAGGATGTTGAGACTGGTATCTTAGAAGGGCGTTCACAAAGAAAGAAAGATTCGTTTACAGTTAAATCTCGAGCTACTCCAGATAAGGTAGATGAAATGCACGCCTCAATTGAGGAAGTTTTTGTTAAGAAAGAAGTAATGAGATATATTGTAGACTTAGTTCAATCAACTCGAAGAGATCCGCGTGTTGCCGTAGGTTCAAGTCCACGTGGAAGTCTTGGTCTGTTTAAGTTGTCCAGAGCTTTAGCAGTTCTTTCTGGGAGAGATTACGTAGTTCCTGATGATGTTAAAAGAGCTGCAATTCCTGTACTTGGCCACAGAATAATTCTTAAGCCAGAAGCACGTATTCGTGGTGTAAATGTAGAAGAGGTCATAGGTGAATTGCTTATGACTGTTCAAGTTCCAGCAGTAACTGTGGAATAGTTCAATGTGGACACGTAAAGCAATTGTTTACGTTGGCTCAGGCGTTATTCTTGTATTATTTGCTCCTTTCATTAATAATCTTCAGCTTTTTTTACTTGGAACTACAATATTAGCTTTTGTGGCAGTTCATAGTCTTGTTAATACCAGACCCATTGATGTAAAGATTTCAAGAAGTTTTAATGATGATCAAGTTTTTGAAAATAGTAGTGTTAGTATTGATCTTGTTGTTCAAAATAAAGGACGTGCAGTAGGCTTTTTGGAAATTTATGATAATCTTCCTTCCGAAGTTGAAGTTCAATCTGGATTAAATCATAGTGTAATTCGCTTGAGGAAAAATGAGACAGTTGTTAACCAATATTTACTTGATTGCCGACTGAGAGGCCAATTTAGGCTGGGTAATCCAAGACTAAGAATATACAACCCTTCGTTCCTATTTTACTATGAATCTGAAATTGAATCAAAGTCTAGTTTAGTTGTTTTACCCCAAATTGAAGAAATAGAAGGCGTTGATCTGTCAACAGATTTTCCAAAGATGTACCAAGGGGCCATGCCAATTCGAAGGATAGGGACTAGCGGGGAATTTTATGGCATTCGTGAGTATTTCCCTGGGGACGATTTCAAGAACATAAATTGGAGGGTGTTTGGACGAACCAGAAAATTAATGGTCAATCAGTTTGAAAGAGAAGATATTTCAGATATAATGATTGTCTTGGATGCGCGTGAGATTACAGGTACAGGTACAATCCTAAGGAATCCTTTAAATTATTCATGTAAAGCCGCAGCATCATTAGTAAATTTCTTTTTGAGAACTAGAAATCGTGTAGGTTTGATTACCTATGGTGAATCTGTAAATGTTATCTCTCCTGATACTGGCGAAAGACACCTTTTTAAGATTTTAACAGCTTTAGCAGAAATTAAATCTGCCGGTTCTTTAGGATTACATACTGTATTAGGCGATCTTCGAAATTTTACGCCTCGTTCTCCTGTAATGGTCATATCTACCTTAGAAAACGATAAGACTAGTGCGACCGCACTTCGGGAAATTACAGCTAGAGGTTTCAAATTGACAGTTATTGCTCCGGATACCTTGGATTATGATAGAGATTCTAGGATAATATCACCTACGGTTTATTTCACAGCTTCAGCTTCATTGGAAAACAAAATTACAGAAGCTCGTTCATTAGGGGCTCGTGCTATGCGTTGGAATCCTGATTCTGTCCTATCTACTTCATTAGCAGAGGTAATACGATAATGCAAACAAGCAATACTCTAGCAATAATGCAATCCGTAGCAACTTTATCTTTAATGCTTAGCTTGAGTTTTGCGTATTTAATTAATCCAATGGAAGATTCACTTTTCTTTAGTGCACTTGATGGTTTTACAAGTAGTTTGTACAATAGCAATGTAATCAATGAACTAAATACTTCTGTTATAGCAGGAATACTAGTAGGATTATTCTTAGGAACTACAAACGTTTTGCTAAGCTCTAGCAAAAAAATATACGATTATGTTTTAATTGCAATAGTTTCATTTTTCGTATTTATTTTCTTTGGTTATGTATTTAATGTAGAATGGATACCATATGAGCCTCTCCAACAAGTACTATTTTGGGTCTTTATTGGATTGCCAGTTTCTACAGGAATGGTTGGTATTTGGCAAAATAAAGTAGGTAATCTAGCAGTATCAGCTTTTCTAATCTTATCCATGCCTCTTGGTTTGACAGGTAATACAAACGAACAAATTTATCCAATTTTAGGGTTTGTTTTTAGTTTTATTCTTTATTTGGAATTAAGTTATGGCCATGCAAGATATAGCCGATTAGCAAGAGTTATGGCATTTTCAAAAGAATATGAGGATGTTCTAGTTTGGTTCTTAACAACCTTAATGGTAACCGTCGCTTTTACTATGATTTTGACTTCGCTAGCTTTCTTATTCCATGATTTGTTAGGCAGTATTTTACCTTACAGCTTTTCGAATTCAATAGAATACAACACAATTTACGGTCAGGCATTATCGGTTCTTGTTTTCTTCATGTTGTGGTCTGTGATTCAAATTCTTTTTTCAAGAGGATATCTCGCCAGGCAGGTCGAAGATTAAGTTGTAAGGAGAACTTAAAAACAATACTTTAATCCCAAATACATGAGGAGCCCTTCAGATTTAAAAAATGATTATCAATTTTGGGAAATTACTAAAGACTTAATTGATCAATGTATAGATGTTACACTAAATTTAAGTCAGAGTGGTCATCCTGGCGGCTCTCGTTCTAAAGTTCACGGAATGCTAATTACTTTATTATCAGGTGCAATGAGATGGGATATTCGAGATCCTACCAAACGTTTTTCAGATAGATTTGTCTTGGTAGCTGGGCACGATAATCCTATGGTTTATGCAACTTTAGCAGTCTTAAATGAATCACTTCGAATAAAGTTTAAACAAACTCAAGATTCCAAATATTTAGTTAAGAACGGCGATGAATTTCAGTTGGTTTGGGAAGATTTACTTACTCTAAGGCAAAATAAAGGACTACCAGGCCATGCGGAAATGGAAGGTAAGACGCTTTTCTTCAAATTTAATACGGGACCAAGCGGACATGGCTCCCCTGCGGCAGCAGGTGCAGCTTTAGCTCACAAATTGGCAGGAACTGAAGAGGTGAAAGTTTTTGCTTTTGAGGGAGAAGGTGGCTTGAGTACTGGCGTAACACTCGAGACTTTAAATTCAGCTTGGGGGCTTGGCCTTGGAAATTTAGTTTATTACATTGATTGGAATGATTACGGTATTGATAGTCGCCCATTCAGCAGTATAGTTAATTCTACCCCTAAGGAGCTTTTTGAAACAAGCGGATGGCATGTAGAAGGCACAGATAATTGCGAAGATTGGGATTCCTTCACTAAGGCATATTATAATTTAATCGTTGGAAACTCTAATTCAGCAATCCCAAAAATGGTTTTTGCTAAGTCACGTAAAGGACGAGGCTACCACAAGTTTGATGAGAAATCGCATGGTTCTCCGCATAAGAGAAACTCAGAATTGTTTTGGAAAACCAAAGAAGATTTTGCATCTAAGTACAATGTTAGTTTTGATAATTTTGGTGAGGATGCTGCACCATCAAGAGACGAACAAGTTTTACAAGGTTCATCTTACTTAGAGACTATCTTTTCAGTTATGCGTAATAATCAAGATTTAGTGGATTATTTAGCAGACAGTTTAGTTCAGATAGGAGATTCAGTACCTAGCGATATTTCTTCTTGTAAAATCAAAGATAGTAATCCTCTTGATGATAAAGAGCTCTTTAATTTTTCAAACTATCCTTCAGAATTATTTGCTAATCCTGGTGATAAAGTTCCAAATAGAGTTGGCTTCTCTAAGGTTGCATCCTGGTTGAATTCGTATTCGAGAGAAAATTATGATCGTCCTTTGTTTGTGGCGATGTCAGCGGATTTGGCAGACTCAACAAATATTTCAGGTTTCTCAAAAGGTTGGGGAGATATGGAGGATTTGGGTATGTATAGTAAAGAAAATAATACATCATCACCCCTTATGCCACAAGGCATAACTGAATTTGCAAATTCAGGTATGATGGCAGGTTTATCTACAGTCAATTTTAATTCAGATACTCTTGATTCATACAACGGATTTATTGGTTCATTCAGTACGTATGGTTCTTTCAGTTATCTAAAATACGGTCCAATCCGACTTTTTAGTCAGGTTGCCCAAGACTCACAAATCAAAGTAGGTAAGTTGTTGTGGATAGCAGGTCACTCAGGCCCAGAGACTGCAGAAGATAGTAGAACTCATTTTGGTATTTTTGCACCAGGAGTTACTCAGCTTTTCCCTAAAGGTCATATCATTAATCTTCATCCTTGGGAGCATAATGACGTAGCACCAGCTCTAGCAGCCGCTTTTTCAACAGACGTTCCAATAGTGGCACTTCACTTAACTCGGCCAGCTATAGAAGTTCCAGACAGGCAAAAAATGGGCATAGCTAGTCATTTCGATGCTTCTAAAGGAGCTTACCTCATAAGAGATTTTGACGAGCGCCCAAGAAATGGTGTAGTCATTGTCAGAGGGACTAGTTCTACCAACACAGTTGTCTCTATTCTTGACGATATAAGTTCTAAATATAATGTGAAAATTGTTTCAGCTATATCATGGGAACTTTTTGATATGCAAGATTCACAATATAAATCATCTATTATTGGAGATCAAGAGTGGGCAGATTCAATGGTTATCACTAACACCGGATTGAATGTTATGAAAAATTGGATATCTAATAGAGTAGTAGCAGATTACTCATTATCTCCAGATTGGGATAATAGATGGAGAACTGGTGGTAGCCTAGAACAAATTATTGATGAAGCCCATCTAAGTCCTAGATGGGTAATGAAATCTATAGCTAAATTCGCGACTGACAGGACCAAAAGATTGGAAAGGTTAAAGCAGGAGATTCCTGAAAAATAGCATGTCATACGACAATTTCCCAATAGCAGTTGTTGACAATGGTGGACAGTGGACACACAGAGAGTATAGAGTTTTGAATTATCTTGGATGTAGAGCAGAAATAATATCGAATGTTACACCAATTGAAGAATTAGATAGGTTTCAAGCACTAGTACTGTCTGGCGGAGCTCCTCGAATAGAAAGTGAGTCTGAGGCTTTAGGATTGACTTCAGAATATTTAGATTTAGAGAAATGGCCTATTTTGGGCATTTGTGTAGGTCATCAGTATATGGCAACTCATTTTGATGGGGAAGCTGGGCCTGCTGCAGTTCCTGAATTTGGTTCCTCATTAGTTACACTTATTGAGGAAGGATGGATTTTGAAAGGATTTCCGAAAGAATTTAATGTCTGGGAATCTCATAACGATGAAGTACATAAAATGCCAACTGGTTTCAGAATTTTAGCTTCCTCGGATGCATGCCAAGTACAAGTAATGCAGCATGAAACGCTTCCTTACGCTGGTGTTCAGTATCATCCAGAGGTTGAGAATACAGAATATGGTGCTGAAATCTTTCAAAATTTTCTTGATAAGGCACTTGAATGGAATAAATAGTTTCTGTTTATTTTATAGAAACATATAGGTTATCTATATTTAAACCACCTGTCTATCATCGATTATGGCAGATCCAATTACTAGACTTTTTAGTTTAGGTTCAAAATTAAAAAATCTTCCGGAAGACAAAGAAAAAGCTATTAGCGGTTACGGGTATTATGACTGGGCAAAATCTGCTTTTGAGTGTAGTGTTACTTTAGCAATTATTCCAGTATGGTATACTGCATTATTCTTTAAAGCTAATGGACTTACAGTTTCACTTTTCTCACAGTCAATGACTGCAGACGCCGTCTTGTCTCTTGTTATTGCAATTTCGACACTTTCAGTAGCAATAATAAGTCCGCCTTTGGGAGTCATAGCAGATCGTCGACTCGTAAAAATGCGTTGGTTAAAAATTCTAACAGTAGTGGGTGCTGGTGGGACTTTCCTTATTGCATTAGCTCCTTTATTCGGCAGTTCATCGTGGATTTGGATTATGGTGATGTACCTCTTTGCTAATATTGGCCTTAATGGAGCTGGAGTTTTTTACAATGCATTACTACCTCATTTAGGTAAGCCAGATGAATTGGATGATATTTCTAATCGGGCATTTGCTTATGGTTACTTAGGCGCAGGTTTTCTTCTAGTTCTTCATCTTATTATTCTACTAGCGACCGATTTTGCTGAATGGGCAGTTCAATTTTCATTGGCTTCATCAGGCATATGGTGGTATGGATTTGCACTGATTACATTTGCATGGGTTCCAGAACCCCCAGTCGAAAATGAAATGGAAAAACTTAAATTCAGAGACGCTGCAAGATTCGCAGTTGGTGAAGTTACTCAAACCTTAAAAGATTACAAAGATTTTCCACATTTGTTCCTTTACATGCTTGCTTATTTTTTATTTATTGACGGAATAAATACTGTAACTGCATTAGCTGGTGTGTACGGAACTACGGTTTTAGGTATTGGATTTACAGGGCTTATAATTGCTCTTCTCGTGGTTCAATTTGTTGCAGCTCCATCAGCTATATTATTTACTAAATTAGCAGAGAGCAAAGGTACTAAACAAGCTTTGATGATTTCGATTTGTGGGTGGGTTTTTCTATGCTTTGCAGGGCTCGGTTTTGCTCCATTAGAATTGGAAACGCATGAAGATCATGACATATTATATGAGTGGAATGAAGAAGATGGAGCATATTCAGTTTATGTTTCATGGTCAGCTAACGATTTAGCTCAAAAACTGGACTATGAGGATGATGAATTTGACGAGCAAGCTTGGGCAAAACAGTGGGCATATCTTCTTCCTACTGAAGTGAATGAAGACGATAAAGATATTTTAGAATGGTCTTGGGGAGATTCAGAAGATGAACCAAATAAGATTAAACTTTTAGGAATTCCGAATTCAAATATTACTTCTTTTTTAGATTCGATGGATAGTACTAGATTTAGTGTGAGTATTCTCGGCGGAGCATTAGATGGTGAAGCTAATGTTGGTGTAGATCACCCAACTAATTTGGGTGATGGTGTTTTAGATAGTATTCCTATATGGGCTAGAGATAATATTTGGAAACCATTAGGGATGGGTGTCTTTCTTCAGTTTATCGTTCTTGGTTGTTTTATGGGAACTTTGCTGGGTGGTTCACAAGGACTTGCACGTAGTTTATTTGGGCAAATTGTTCCTGAAACTCGAAGTACTGAATTTTACAGCTTTCTTGGATTCTTTAATAAAGTAGCAGCATTTTTAGGTCCAGCTCTTTACTTCTTCATGTCAGTAATGTATGATAGTCGTGCTGGAATATTCAGTATTGCATTCCTTCTTTTGTTAGGCGCTATATTACTTTACCGAGTTGATATTGATGCAGGAATAGAAGATGCTAAAGCTGAAGATAATAGGATAAGGAAATTGTTAGCGGAAACAACAGAAGCAGATTATGATTCCATGCATAACAAAGATTAGATATGAGTAGTTCAAGAAAGATATTAGACGCACCTAAGAAGATTAGAGAGAAACTAAAGGATTTTAACGAAGAAAGGAAAAAACCAAGAGAGCCAATAACAACCAAGGCATCCATGTTTAGTATATTTTCATGGGCTTTTTACGACTTAGGAAATACTATCTTTTCAGTTCTAATAGTTTCATTTTATTTTGGGCTTTGGGTCGTAAGTGATGAAGTAGGTGGAACAGATTCAGATTACGGTTATGCTAATGCAATATCTATGGCGTTAGTGTTTCTCACAGCGCCATTGATTGGAGCACTTTCAGATCAGGCAAGGCGTAAGATGCCTTTTCTTTTCGTTACAACTCTTTTGTGTGTTGCTTTTACAGCTTTATTAGGATATGAGAAGGACGGCTGGAGCAAGAGTACAATTTTAACAGTTTCTCTTATTTTCTTTGTAATTGCAAATTATTTTTATCAAGCAGGACTAATATTTTACGATTCAACATTAGCCACAATTTCTACCCCAGGAAACAAAGGTAGGATCGGAGGAATTGGAATTGGTGTAGGTTATGTTGGAGCGTTAGTAGGAATATTATCTGCATTATACATAACAGATACTTTAGGTTTTCCTTACCCTGCAGTATTTCAGTTAACCGCAGCTTTGTTTTTGATTTTTGCAATTCCTTGTTTCATATTTGTTAGAGAAACTCCTGGAGATAACTTCTGGCCTAGTCTAATGATTCTAATGGCGACTCTTTTGGGTATAAATGCTTGGTTGGTTGAAGATAGTGATTTGTTAAGATATACTACTATATTTTTTGCAATTTGGTGTGTATTTTCATCAATAAATACAAAAACAACACCCCTCTTTAGAGACGGTTCAATAATTGATGCAACATCCGGAACATTTACACAGCTCAAAGGAACGTTATCTATGTTAAGTAATTTTCCAGGTTTATCTAGATTTTTAGTTGGAAGAGTATTTTACACAGATGCAGCAAATACTTCTATTACTTTTGCTGCGATTTATGTTAGAGAGGAGTTTGGAATGGAAGATTCAGAGATAGCAGTCTACACGCTTATTGGTGTTTTCTCATCAATTGTGAGTGGATTTTTGTGGGGCTATTTGGTAGATATTGTGGGTCCAAAAGTTACACTTAATGCAGTTTTGTGGTTTTGGTTTGCTTCGTTTACACTTTTAATTTCTACTGTTTGGTTAGGCTTGCCAACGTGGATGATATGGCTTGCTCCATTCTTAGCAGGAGTGGCCTTAGGAGGAACCTGGTGTGCTGACAGGCCATACATGCTCGTTCTAACGCCACCTCGTTACATAGGTCAATTCTATGGATTGTACAGTATGGTTGGACGCTTTGCAACGATTATCGGACCTTTATCTTGGGCAATCATAGTAGATGAGTT
>MIZB01000305.1_pt1 | contig 31902 bp, 36 predicted proteins | sample 888171 | NCBI WGS metagenome assembly MIZB01 (sample SAMN05440186, study PRJNA335308) | marine metagenome | isolation source: marine water
GAATACTCAAGCTTGCATGCCTGCAGGTCGACTCTAGAGGATCCCACTTCAAGAAAGCCTTCACTGCTTTCTCTTTTTGACCTGAGGGGTCCAAATGAAAATGATTATCTGTTATGTCCACTGCGTTATAGTTAGAAACCCAATGTAATACTTTTGTCTTTGAGCATAAAATTTATATCAACTGCCGGTTAGAAGTATTTCTGTATGAACTACTTTAGGAATTTAATTCTATTCGCAACTTTCATTTTTATTGGTATTTCTGCCTCCAATGCTTCTGCAGATGCTGATGATTTTAACTTAGATTATGATGATCCGGCAAATGGAGAGTCTAATGTTGACCCTGAAAATATTATCGAAATGAAAGTACAAATTGAAAATGTAGTAAATCAGCCTATGTCTTTTGAAATGAAAATTTTAAATGATGACGATTTACAAAGTTCAGGGATAGATGTATGGTGGAGTCATAATGGAGATGATACTTTAACTTCAAAATCCGACACTATACCTAAAGTAGATGTTTCTGATAATTCCGTAAAAAATGGAATAACTGTCTCAGTTGAAGCTACCGAAAATGCCGTTTATGGTAATTATCAAATTGATTTAAGATGTAAGGACAAAGATTCGGATGAATTAGAAGAATTAAGTTTATCTTTAACTGTCAATGAGAAAGCTGCTGTTTCACTTCAATTAACTGAAGGCGGAGATGCATTAGGATCAGTAGATATCGACAATCAAACCACTTACGAAATACAAGTTAATAATGATGGAAATAAGCTAGATACTTTCTCTTTAAGTGTAAATGGAAATGACTGGGAAACAGAATTTGATGATTCTGAAGTTACCATTGAAGCTTTCACTAGCCAAATCATAATTCTAACTGTTACAACTGATGATGATGTTAATTTTGGAGACGACGATAGTGTAACTATAACTGCTGTTTCTCAGAATGATCCTAGCATAGATGACGACCTTAGTTTAACCACTCAAGTAAGAGTGAAATATGGTTTATTGTTTGATACTGCATCAAGCTCTAACAGCGTCAGCGGGGAGCCTGGAGCAACGGTTTCTTTTAATTTTAATCTTGTAAACAAATGGTCTGAAAGTATAAACTACGAAGTCAAGAAGAAAGATTGGTATCGCGGTACTGAAGGAAATCGACCAGAGGGCTGGAGTGATTCTACAGGTACTGGAACGCTCGATGGATTTCAAGAAACTAATTCAGCAAGATTCTCGGTTACTATTTCATCAGGTGCAGATGCTGGCGAAGTTGTCACAATTATTGTAGAAGCAATAGCAAGTGATGACCAAGGAAAAGGGGAATCTGTTGTGATGGAAGTAGAAGTACGTGTTGAAGGCGACTATAACGTACAATTGCTAATGCCCGGCTCAAATGAAATTAGCGTAAATGCTGAACAACTTGTGCCTATTTCATCTTATATCAAGGTTAAGAATCTTGCTAAGGTCAACGATTTGATTTATGTAACTGCTGAATGGGAACTTGGCGGAAATGATTGGACTTTGGAGACGCCTCAGCCTATTAGCTTAGCTTCAAATGCTGAAAAATCACTTTTTATAAGTGTAAAAGCTCCAAAAGCTGATGCTGGTGGCCAAGCTACATTGAAAATACGTGTTGAATCTGGAGGAGATAGCTCAAAGTACGATGAACAAAACATAATTTTTAGAGTTAATACTGCCCAAGATTCAAGTGGACCTCAAACCGAAGAATTGGGAGAAGAAAGTGACTTTCCAGTTGATCCCATTTGGATTGTTTCTATTGTTCTAATAATTGGCCTTGGAAGCTCAGCTGCATTTATGCTAAACCAGAGATCTAAAGGTGCATTCGGAGGTTCAGGAGAAAAAACTGAAGACTTTAGTGATGAATGGGCTGGAATGGAAGGTGCAGCAGCACCTCCAATGACACCCGCTCAAGCCCCTCCTGCTGCAGCTCCACCAGTTACACCTCCCCCACAACCTCAAGCCCCTCCTGCTGCAGCTCCACCAGTTGCACCTCCCCCACAACCTCAAGCTCCTCCTGCCGCAGCTCCTCCACCCCCTCCGCAACCTCAAGCCCCTCCTGCCGCAGCTCCTCCACCTCCTCAACCGGAAGTGCCTCCTGCTGCAGCTCCAGCTGCTCCTACCGTTCTAACTATCACTGTACCAGAAGGAGTAATGGCCGGCCAGCAAATCCAAATTAAGGCTCCAACTGGTCAATTAGTTAACGTTAAAGTTCCTGAAGGATGTGGTCCTGGATCACAATTTAAGATTCAAATTTAAGCAGGCGTGGTCTAGTCTGGTATGACTAGGGGTTTCCAACCCCTCAACCTGGGTTCAAATCCCGGCGCCTGCACCACCTCCTTTGCACAATTCATTTATAATAGGCATTAAATTTAGTAATATGAAATACATTTCATTAATAATTACAGGTTTAATGATTTCTTCGGGATGTCTGGACTTTTTAGATGAGGAAACTACAAACGGACCACCCGTTGCTGTAGCTGGCTTTGTTGGTAACGGACCTTTTGAACCTGATGAAATTATTACCTTCACTGGAAAAGACAGTAGTGACCCCGATGGAGATACTCTTGAATTTTATTGGGATTTTAACAGTAATGATGGAAACGATGAAAGTGTTAGGGGAGACATCTCAAATAATGGGAAAATAACTCACTCCTATACATCTGAAGGAACCTATACCGTAACATTGACAGTAACTGATGGAGAAAACACAAATTCAGCAACTGTAAAAGTTAAAGTTGAGAAAGAAAGTAGTGAAATTCGTGCTATCGTAACTACTGAAGATGAGTTAAACTCTGAAGTAGACAACTCTGGAAAAATAGAATATTCTTTTTCAGCATCTGAATCTATCTCAGAAAGTAGAATTACAAAATATGAATGGGATTTTTCATACGATTCTAGCGAAGGATTTCAGGTAGATGGAGAATCTAATGAGGCTGAAATTTCATTTGAATTTAATTCAGGAATATATACGGTCAAAGTTCGAATAACTAATGAAATGGGAGAAACAGATGAAGCTAGCTATTCTGATGATGTTGAATTAAAAATCAATTATAAATATACAGATACAAGAAATATTGATTCTGGAAATCAAGAACATTTACTGCAGGTGAATGGTATTCCTGCAAGGTACATTAAAGCTACACTAGAGTATGAAAGTAATTCAGTTCACACTAAAGATTTAGATTTATATATTTACAATCATAGCCAGCAGAGAAATCCTGATGATGGAGATAGTGAATATGTGGCTGTAAATGATACACATGATAACGGAAATATAGAACAAATAAATTACATAGAATTGGATTACTATAATAGTACAGATAGAGCTTGGTTTGATGAAATACACGAACTAGGTGAATGGGGAGTAGTTGTAGATCATGAAAGAACTGGAAGCAATGAATATACAGTAAAAATTGAAGTAATCTATTGGGAATAAGTGTTTGAACTAGTAAAGCCTTGCCAAAATTGTAAATCTTATATTCTTAAACCAAAGAATAAATCAACTTTTGAACTAGATGAAATTGTAAAAAAAATAGAAACCTTTTCGTTTGAAATTTTAGCTTTCACGGGCTCTATGCTCTCTTTAAAAAAAGATTGTAAAATAAACATTTATGCTTCTGGTAAAATAGCAATTATAACTAAAGACTTAAATCAAGTTAAGGAGTTAGCTTCTGACCTAGAAAATGTTTTAAACATTAAAAAAAAATAATTGGTGATAAAATTGGAAAGTATACCCTTTGTATCTATAGTAATTCCTACAACAGGTAATGTGAAATTCATCAAGGGTCTAGTTGAAAGTGTTAGCAAATTAGATTACCCAAAAGACAAATTTGAATTAATTTTAATTGGGGATGAAGAAACCGAATTATTGAGTCTGAATTCCAAAAGGGCTAAAGAATACGGAATAAAGACTACCGTAAAATATGAACCCTTCGCAGCAGGTAAAAAACGCAACATTGGGGTAGAATTGGCCAAAGGAGAGATTATCGCATTTACGGATGATGATACAATTCTAAAAGAAGATTGGATAAGTAACGCGGTTAGACATCTAAACGACAACAATGAATACGTAGGTGTTGGAGGGCCGAATTTTACACCTAGAGAAGGGCTACCTTTCGCTAAGGCTGTAGGTAGAATCTTCGGTTCAAAATTTCTTTTTTCATTTAGATATACTATTGGACATGCAAAACCAAAAGAAATCGAACATAATCCTACTTGTAATTATATTATAAAAAAAGAAGTATTCAAAACTGTCCAATTTCATGATACGCTATGGCCCGGAGAAGATGCTGAATTTGATATTAGACTGATAAAAAATGGATTTAAAATTCTATATGCACCGGATGTTATTGTATGGCATCATAGAAGATCTAGACCTATTCCATTTCTAAAACAGATGTTCAATTATGGTAAAACTCGAGCTCAAGTAACAAGGATGCATCCTGACAGCTTTGATATTCGATATTTTGCATTCATTAGTGCTTTTATTTTCTTGATGGCTTTATATTCTATTTCACTATCTGAAATTGAATTGTCTGTAATAGGAAAATTAGATTTAATGATACCTATAATCCTAAATTTAGCGTATTTCACTGTTATTAGCATTGCTGGTATTCTAGTGGGCATTCAAACTGGTAAAGTAAAACAAGGTCTTTATGCACCATTAGTTTTATTCATACAACATTTTGGATTTTCAATCGGTTTACTTTATGGATTCATCAGAAAACCATAAGGAAAGTTTTTACAAGGGCTCGATTTGGGATGATGTGGATTTAGACTACGAAAAACTATTGGAAAGGGCAAGAGAAGGCTTGGAAGATGTAATGGAAAACTCTGAAAGATTTACTCCGCCTGTCCCTGAAGTATTACACGAAGGAAGTAAAAAAACAATAATACGTAACTTTACAGAAATTCTGGACATTTTGAGAAGAGAAGAAAATCATTTGTATAAATTTCTACTACAGGAACTAGGAACTGCAGGATCTATTGACAATAGAAGATTAGTCCTCCAGGGTAGAGTTCCTGAAAAGAAAATCAAAGAACGCGTTAAATTGTACATAGACACTTTTGTTATATGCCAAGAATGCAACAGACCTGATACGGATTTTATTAAAAGAGGTAGAACCTTATTTTTAGATTGTCAAGCATGTGGAGGAAAAAGACCAATAAGAACTAAACTTATTGCTTGATAATTGAAAATATCTTACGTTAAAAATATGGAAAAAATTCAAAATATCTGTATTGCTCTAGCAATTGTAGCCATATGCTTTAGTGGATGTCTTGGAGAGAATGAAGATTCTGATAAAAATACTGCACCTGAGGCATTAATTATGATGCCAAGACAGGCTGACATTGTTGAAGCTGGAAAACCTTTCACTATAGACGGGTCCGCTTCTAAAGATGCAGACGGAGACGAATTACAGTACAAATGGACACTTTCTGGACTAGGGAGTCCTATTGATTTGAGTAATAAAGTATCTGACACAGTTATCATAGATAACGCTGGAAAAGATTTGGTACTAACTTTGCTTGTTCAAGATCCCGGAGGATTAACTAGCCAAGATATAGTTGTAATTACTGTAGAACCTGGCAATAGACCCCCTACTGCGATAATTACAACTCCAACTAATGGAGGTGCCTATTCCGAAGGAAACGAAATTGTATTCAGCGGATTGGCAAGTAGTGACCCTGACAATGATTTCTTGACTTATACGTGGGATCTCTCGGAAGCTGGGGGGCCAAGCTATACTGCATCAAAGCAGAGCAAATTTTCATTAGACTTGAGTGAAGGTCAATACTCGATTAGTTTAACCGTCGAAGATCCCGATGGAGAAAGCAGTACAGCTACTCACTCGTTCACTGTTACTAATTTACCGCCAGTATCAAAGATTACAAGTGACGTAAATTCCCTATTTGTGGGTGAAAACATACAACTTTCTGGAGAGGACTCGTATGATCCTGAGGGCGGAGCCTTAGATTTTCTTTGGAATTTTGGTGATAATAAAACCTCATCGCTTAAATCTCCAGAATATAGTTGGAATTCTCCTGGAACTTTTACAGTCTCGCTTACCGTTGAGGATGGTGAGGGACAAGAAACTACCTCAACAAAAGATATTGAGGTTAAATCCTTAGGGCCTGTTGCCAGTTTTACTTTTTCATCTGGTGAAAAGATAAGAACTGACGACAATGTAACATTGGATGCGAGCGATTCATCAGCGCTTGGAGCTCCAATCAAAGAATACAAATGGAACTTTGGCAATGGAGATGAATTAACTACAAATGAATCTAGTGCTGAATATTCATGGAATTTAGGAGGATACTACAATGTAACTCTTACTGTAATTGATGATGATGGAGAAACTGGAGAAGTTACTAAAATGTTGCAAGTAGTTCCAGAGGATTATGTAGATGAAGGGCAAGGAAATGAGCTAGTTGATGGAAATGAGGATACAGTGAGTTACAATCTACCTGTTCAAATTTTTGTTTCATCTCTACAGATAGAGTTCACAGATATAGGGTGTGTAGGATTAGGTGGAGCTCTAAGCTACGTTATTTCACTTCAAGATTCAGGCGGAAATCAAATAGCTGAAGAAAATGGAAATGTAGCTTGTGGGGAAAGTGCAAGTTGGAACGAAATTATATCCAATGATGATAATTCAATGGTTCTAGGAGATTACCAAGTTGCTATAGAGCTAACTAACGGAGGAACTCCAGTTCAAGCAAACTGGAATTACCGTTTTGAAATAATTTATAATTTTTAAACCTTAATTGAAAAAGATACTGCATTATTATTTATAGAAAGTAAATCTTTGAGCCTAACTATTTTTGGATTAAGAGAAGAAAGTTTTGATTTCATACCGTCAACATGTCCTTCTCCTACTATTGCGACTATTCGACTATTGTGATTATTCCTCAACATTTTAACCAAATTCTTTGACATATAAGTATCTCTTCTGTCTATTAAATGAGATTTGATAGAAGGATAATTGACTGAAAACTCCCTTAATTCCTTAGTAAAATCACCTGATATCATACTGTCTCCGAAATTTGTATCACTTCTACCTACGAAAGAAAAAATAATATCTTTAATTATTCTCCACAATTCAATCCAAGGCATATTTTTCCAAGCGCCTCTTATTGTGGCTAATATCGGTTTGTCTATCAATTTTATGTCTACGCCTAAAGTTCTTGCCATCTTACCTGCAACAAGCATTTCCGAACCTGGGGAACTACCGAAAGACTCACCTAAATGCTTTTGGATTCGAGATAAAATCCTCAAAAAAAAAGGACCTCCTGAACTTTGAGAATTAGTTTGTAAAGCTATCCACCTTTCCCGGTCTAATTCTAATGCAATACAGGTCGGATTAAAGTCTCTTATGTATACTTCAAGAGGTGATGATAAATTTATTACATGGGCAGTTCCGATTATCATTAATGAAGACATAATTAGTATCAATTATGTAGATACATATTAAATAACAATGCTCATTAGTAATTTATGTTCAGTTCAAAGGAAGATCCTGATGCACCTTCGAAATGTCCCTACTGCAATAAAGATATTGGAGTAGACGGTAATACTTACAGATTTCAAGTCGTAGATTTTACTGCTGAAACCTCAGGAAATCAGAGAAATGCGGGAAGAGTTATTGCAGTATCTTGTTCAAATTGTAAAAAAGTCTTAGGATTTGTGAATCAATAAAATTATCTCAAAAATATAATTAAAAACATCAAAGTTGCTGCAGCTTCAAAAGTTGCCAGAATTATGGAACCTTTTGCAACTGTATTGTAGGTAGGCTGTGGAGAAATTGGCAAATAGATGTAATGAACTAAGATTTCTAGTATTAAGAGCCACCCAGTCCAGATGAATAATTCATAGTTCCAAGGGAAAATTTCAAAGTAGCCTGAAAATAATAGAAGAAATGCTCCACAAATTGTAAAGAACCAGGATAATTTCATAGTAAACTCTGCACCAAATTTTGTTGCAAATGTTTCTATTCCGAAACTTCTGTCAAACTCCACATCAATTGCCATAGTTGGACAGTAAAGTGCTAAAAGATAACAAATTGTGGATAAGAAAAAAAGTCTTGGAAAATCAAGAAGAGGCTGCTCTATTGACCATGCAGCTAAAGGAATTAAAAAACCTAAACTGATTCCGTTACTCAGCAAGTCTAAACCAGGTCGGGACTTAAATCTAAAAGGTTCCATATTATAAACAAAAGATATAGCAGTTAAACCCAATATGCAATATACAAACTCTAAGTTGTACCTTAATGATAATATTACGCAAGATATTTGCAAAAACCAGAACAAAATCCAAGATTGCTTTAAACTAACTGTACCGCGAACAAGTAAACTAAATTCTTTTCGAGGATTTTTCTTATCTAAGTCAATATCACAAATATGATTCAAAACAAAAGTGGAAGAAGTAAGTAGAGCTATTATCAGAAATCCATAAAATAGATCAAAACTGTACAATTCTCTAGAAGAAATTACATAACCAATGAAAAAAGGAGTAAAGCCAACCATCCAAAACTCAAACCCGATAAATCTTAGCCAAGTAAGTCTTGTAAATATTTTATTATTGATTAGACGTTCAAAAGTTAAATTTGCCATTTTTGTATATTTGTGTTAGGAGCCCAACCTTAATATCTTTAGGCTGTATAATAAAATATGAGTAATGATTTTGAATATGCGCATAACAACAAAAATGTAATTTGGATGTCACAAAATACTAACCATTTACCTACACACGGCGCTATTCAAGACGCAATAAGAAAATCTGCTGATGAAAGAGAGTATACCAAATATCCTCTAGCCTCAGGCTTTCCCAAATTAAAAGAATTAATTTTAGAAGACTTAAACCTACCTGATCAGGATTTACACATCACTAATGGAGGCACAGAGGCCCTCTACTGCTTAATGAGACATATACAGCCTAAAGGAAGTGAAATGATTACTTCGGACCCGTCATACTTTGTAGTTCATAAATTTGCTAAATTAGGTGGTGCTAAGTGTACAGATATACCAATTTATCATGGAAATTACAGATTCGATATAGAAGATATTAAGGAAGCTATCAATCCAAATACTAAGTCTATTTTTTTAATTGATCCGATAAATCCACTAGGCAGTACATACCCTAAAGAGGAAAAAAAAGCTATATGTGACTTAGCTGAGGATCACAAATTTTGGATAATTGACGATATTACCTATTGTGATTTTGCACCTAATCATGTTTTAGCTGCTGATATTTTACCTGAAAGAACGATTACAGGTTACTCTGTATCTAAAAATTGTGGACTTGCTGGATTAAGAGTTGGTTCACTCGTAGGACCTAAAGAATTTATATCCGAGGTTCGGGGAACAATGGTATCTGATTTAGGAATAAATGTTGTAGGCCAAAGAGCTGCAATTGCAGCTTTAGAAACTAAGAAAGACTGGTTACCAGGTATGCTAGACACAGCAATAAAGAACCAAGAAATAATAAAAAAAGCTGTTGATAAAGTTGAGGGGGCATCACTGCCAGTTTATCCTTCAGCCGCTAGTATGATGGTTATTGATATTTCAAAGCATAAAGCTGATCCTCAATCTGTGCAGGATAAATTGTTGTATGAAAATGATATTTTTGTGAGAGCTGGAAATTATGTTTCAACTAGATTTGGAGAAAAATTTATACGCGTGTCGTTTTCTATACCGACTCCTGAAGTTGAAAAATTTGCTGAAGCTTTTCCAAAAGTTATGGAAGAATTAAATATCTAAATTAGCTACAGCTGTGGCATTTGCTTCGATATATTCCCTTCTTGGTTGAACATCATCTCCCATTAGTTCAACAAACGCTTTGTCAGCTAACTCAGCGTCTTCAATCTCAACTTTTAGTAAAGTCCTTCTTGAAGGATCCATAGTTGTATCCCATAATTGTATTGCATTCATTTCCCCAAGTCCTTTGTATCTCTGAACTGAAGCTCCAGAACCATACTCTGTTAATAATCTTTCCAATTGGACATCATTGTACGCATATGACATCTTTTTACCCTTACTAACCTTATACAAAGGAGGTTGAGCAACATAAACATATCCTGCATCAATCAAACCCTTCATGTGTCTGTACAAGAAAGTCAATAGTAATGTACGAATATGAGCTCCATCCACATCTGCATCAGTCATTATTATCAATTTATGATAGCGAGCTTTCTCGAGCTCAAATTCATCTTCTTCCTCGACTCCTGTTATGCTACATCCCATCGCCGTGATTAGAGCCATAACTTCATTGTTTGCTAAAATTTTGTCTATTCTTGACTTTTCAACATTCAAAATTTTACCTCGCAATGGTAAAATTGCCTGCGTTGCCCTATCTCTTCCCTGTTTGGCAGTTCCACCTGCTGAATCCCCTTCAACAATGAATAATTCTGATTCAGAGGGATCTTTACTTTGACAATCTGCCAATTTGCCAGGCAATCCTCCACCTTCCAAAATTCCTTTACGTCTAGTTAAATCTCTTGCTTTTTTTGCAGCCTCACGAGCCTGAAATGCCTGGATACATTTGGAAATGATTATCTGAGTATCTGAAGGATTCTCAGCAAAGTAATTCGATAAAGCTTCTGTCATGATTTTATCAACAATCCCTTTGACTTCAGAATTGCCTAATTTTGTCTTAGTCTGACCTTCGAACTGAGGGTCAGGTACTTTAATTGACAAAATAGCTGTTAAACCTTCTCTCACATCATTGCCTTCCAGTGCTGAATCTTTTTCTTTTAACTGTTTTCTTTTCCTAGCTACACTATTTATTGTACGAGTTAAAGCTGTTTTTAATCCTGATAAATGTGTTCCACCCTCACGAGTTGCAATGTTATTTGTGAAAGTGTGTATGTTTTCTCTAAATGCTGAGGTCCACTGTAATGCAGCTTCAACTTGAATTTGATCTTTTTCCCCAGTAACAAACATAGGATTTGACATTAAAGAGGTCTTACCCTTGTTCAAGAATTTAACGTATTCTGAAATGCCTCCTTCATAGAAAAACTTATCTGATTTACCGTTCTCGATTTCTTCTCTTAAATTTATAGTGATTCCCGCATTAAGATAAGCTAATTCTCTGAGCCTATACCTCAATGTTTGATATTCAAAATCTACTGTCTCAAAGATTGTTTCATCTGGCGTGAATCTAACGCATGTTCCATTTTTATCACTATCACCTAACCTTTTCAAATCTGAATCTAAATTACCTCTTCTGTAAGTTTGAGTGTATGAGCCGCCATCTCTATGAATCTCTACAGATGCTTTAGTTGAAAGAGCATTAACAACTGAAACTCCAACTCCATGAAGACCTCCTGAAACCTTGTAGGTATCGCTATCAAATTTTCCTCCTGCATGAAGCTTAGTCATGACTATTTCTACTGCAGGAACCTTATACACAGGGTGGGGATCTATTGGAATGCCTCTTCCGTTATCTGTTACCGAACATGATCCATCTGTGTGTAGTACAACATCAATAGAATCGCAATGACCATTCATTGCTTCATCAACTGAATTATCTACTACTTCGTAAACTAAATGGTGTAAGCCAGCTTCGCTTGTCGAGCCTATGTACATTGAAGGGCGTTTACGTACAGCTTCTAACCCTTCTAATACTTGAATCTGGTCTGCTTTATAATCCTCTGAGTTTTCTGGCATAATAATATTCTTTGCATAGATGGAAAAGGGGTTTTAAGTGTACCTCACAAATAGTCAATATATTTGCAATTTATAGCGTTTTTCGACCCGGACGCCAACCAGCGGGACAAGACTTCCCAGATTGCAAGGCTTGTAGCGTTCTTACTGTTTCGTCAACACTGCGCCCGATCCAAGCTGGATTTACAGCCATTGACATCAAAATTCCTTCATCGTTGATTATGAACGTTCCCCTTAATGCTTGGCCTAAAGAACGCTGGAGAACTCCATAAGAAGTAGAAATTCTAAGAGAGGGATCGGCCATTAAAGGATATGATAATTTATCAATTCCTCCTTTTGTTCGTGGCTTTTCCATCCAAGCCTTATGTGAGTTCTTTGAATCTGTAGAACATCCCATTAAAACGCAGTTGGCTCTTTCAAAGTCCTTTATCCTACGATTAAATGAGTGAATTTCAGTAGGGCATAAATCAGAAAAATCTCTTGCATAGAAAAAAATAACTGCCCACTTTTTTTCTTCAATTATTTTATTTAGAGAGATTTTGTCAAAGAATATTTGTTTTTTACGAGAATCAAATCTCACAACATCAGCTTCAAAGAGTGGAGCTGGTTTACCTAATCTGGGGAATGAATTTGACAAAAATATGACCTCAGAAATAGCATCTGAACAAAATGTATAAAGTTATGCCCAAAAATCCGAACCTATAGTTCTAAATTTAATTAATTATCTGAAAAAATTAATCAAAAAAAGCTTTTATTGAGGAAATTACTTCAAAAACATCTGAATCAGAAAGGGCTGGATGTACTGGTAAACTCAACACTTCTTTAACTAAAATTTCTGCATTAGGGCAACTTGATTGGTACTCTTTCATGGAAGGGTAAGTATACAGTAAGCTAGGATAATATATTCCAGTATTTATCTTTCTTTCCAATAAAAATTCTCTTAATTCATCCCTCTTATCAGAACGAATAGTATATTGATGAAAAACATGTCCTCTCCTATTTTTTGGAGTAATCACTAAGCCTGAAAGTTCAGAATTATATCTTTCAGCTATTTCTCTGCGTCTAGCATTAAAATTTGGTAACTTTTTAAGTTGCTCACGTCCAATTGCTGCTGAGATATCAGTCATACGATAATTATAACCAAACTCAGTGTGTTGATATTGTGCAGACATACCGTGCGCACGAATTATTTTACATTTATTAGCAAAATCTTCATCATTTGTTGTTATGATTCCACCTTCTGAGGTAGTCATATTTTTTGTTGGATAAAAACTAAACCAACCGGCTTTTCCAAAGCTGCCGGCATTTCCATCCCAAGAATTTGCACAATGAGCCTGAGCTGAATCTTCAATTAAAAGCAAATTATTTCTTTTAGTAATTTCCATAAATGAGGGCATATCTGCCAATTCTCCGTAAAGGTGAACTGGATGAATGGCTTTTGTTTTATCCGTAATAGCAGCTTCAACTTTACTAGGATCTAGACAAAAACCGTCTTCTTCAACATCTACGAAAACAGGTTTGGCCCCTGCCATTATGACTACTGAGGCTGTGGCAAAAAAAGTAAAAGGAGTTGTGATTACTTCATCACCAGGCCCTATGCCGCTTGCTAACATAACTAGATGGCCAGCTGTTGTTCCGTTACATGCTGCTACTGCATATTTGACTCCACAAAGCTTTGCAAATTCTTTCTCAAATTTAGCTACTTCCGGACCTTGTGCAATAATGCCTGAACGTAAAACTCTATCCACTGCCTCTCTCTCTTCTTTACCTATTTGTGGACTGGCTATCTGAATCATAACTTCTTAGTCACAAGTAGGTATTAAAAGCAAGACCCAATGAAGATATGAGATTATATGTTTGAAAATACAAATTGGAAAGCTGTAAGCGCCGAAATAATGGGAACTTTTTTCTTAGTTTTTTTCGGAGTTTCATCGTTAACAAATAATGCAGGCGTTGTAAGTGAAGGCGATGGAACATTACATATTTTAATTGGATTRACTACTCTTACTTTGACTCTTTTTGTTCTAGTACATATTCTTGGACCTGTCTCTGGATGTCATCTTAATCCAGTAATAACTATTCCAACGTATCTTTCAGATAAAATGGATAGAGATACTACTRTTGCTTACATTGGAGGTCAGATTRTTGGTGCATGTCTTGGATTTTATTTGTTTGATTTAATTAATCCTGGAACAAGTAATTCTATTCTAGATGGAGATTCAGCATTATTATTGGCTGCAATGGTAGGAACAACATTCTTTGTAACTTCTCTATTAACTTCACAAGACCCTGGCTCAATAGCYGCAACGCTATTCATAGTTTCAAGTACTGCATTTGGCGATGTTAATCCTGGCGTATCACTAGGTAACATGATTGCTACTGATGTGGAATTCATGTTCTTAGGAATTGTAGGGTCACTAATTGGATGTATTATCGGCTGGGGAATTAAAGAAAATATTATTGATCAGTAATTACAGAAGTTGTGTAACTTCTTCTACTGAACGAAGTTCTTGGAAGTAAATTTGTTCTATGGAGTCGTACATTTCTTCATCGTCTTTAATCAAAGCAAGTACTTCTTCATATCCTTCAGCAGCTTTTTGCTCAGTTTTTAGGGATTCTTCGAGCATTACCTTGTAATCTGTTGTGTGAACTATCTCTGTTGAATCTCTGTCTGTAACTGCTGTACCTCCGAGTTTAACAATTGCAGATCTAACCATTTCCGCGTGGGTATGAGATTCCGTGGCTTCTTCATCAAAAAAAGGCTTCAGATGCAATCTATGAATTCCCTTGACATAAGCGGAATAATGCGAATAAAGAGCTGCTGCACGTAATTCCCAGCCTAGCCCACCGTTCAATTTTTCTATCAAGTCAGTGCGTGACATAAATGGTCAGAGATAATTGGGATAAAAAAACTTAGCTAATATCCAAATAGAATATTACTTCATCGTGGTTGAACTGGTAAAATAGCAGTTCGTGTCATAATTATCTTTTGCTTGATATGATCATCAAGACTAATATCAATATCCTTAGCTAAATTAGAAAAATCATAATTTTTAATTGAAATAACTGAATCATCTTCGGTAATAATTTCTGATAAATCTGGAGGAGAATCACCGAAGTAGACCCACCCTACAGCTTTTGTATCTTTATTAATTCCAGCCAATCTTAATGCTTTTGAAATTTGTCTCAATGAAGTTAGGTATAGTAAAACTTCTGTAGATTTATCCTTTGATAGATTAAAACCATTATCATGGGAAGATAGAGAAAGAGTTGCAGCTTGATACAAATGTTCAATTCCACAAACACTTTTTGAGTCTGCAATGGTTAAATTTGAAGTTACAAAAGACAAAATTTTATCTAAATCAATCGTCCTCAAGTGGCCGCAACCTACAGTTAATTTCACAAAATCTAATCGACAGAGGAGATTATATAATAGGTAGCGTGGTCTGAAACATAGAGTTTAGTATGAGCGTTGAGTTAGAAGAACAGATTGCACAGCTTGAAAACAGCTTAGGTCAGGAGCAACAGAGACTTGAAAAATTATGGGATGCTTACGAACAACAGGAAAAAGATTTAAATGCATCTTTAGACAGAATTAATTACCTAGAATCTGATATTGAAACCAGGCAAACAATGATAACTTCTTTGCAAGAATTACTTACTGAGAGAGATGCAAAGCTTCGTGACCTTGAAATTCAAAGACAAAGGCAAAGTAAAATCGCTGCTGAATATGAACCTAAGATTAAAGAAATGCAAGGAATAATAGAAGATCAAACCGAAAAATATGAACGATTATTATCCATTACTCAAGAAATGGAAGATGAACTTGATTTGGCAAGACAATCTTTGCATGCAAGAGATGGTTGGTTTAACGCCAATATTAGTAGTTTAGAATCTGTTTCTGAAATTATTAAAGAATGGAGAAACATACAAGGTGGAAAATTCCCTGAAGTTAAGGAATCAAGTGGACCTGGTGGAGGAAAAAGTGCATTCGTTTCTTCTGTTGCAAAAATAAAAGGTTTAGGAGCTGTTAAAGCTGAAAATCTATATGATGCTGGATTCCATACTGTTAATGATTTGAAAAGTGCGTCTACAGAAGATATTGCAAGTGTAGTTGGATTTACAAATCTAAGCGCAAGTAAAGTAGTAAAAGGCGCTAAAGAACTTTAGATTAGTAGAAAATTAGTAATTATTTCCTGATTTCTTACCTCTGGATGAAAAGAGACTCCAAAAGCATTAATCTTTTTGTGAGATATCATTTGTATTGTATTTTCACTTTTAGCTAGAACATTGAAAGAAGTGACTTCATCTACCGAAAAATTGTGCATATTATATGCTTGAAAATTTCCACTTGCTAAGGGATTCTTAATCTGTGTCTCAACATTTACCATGCCTATTTCTTCTTGAACTATAATTTCCTCATCAAACATGCTGCATATTATTTGAAAGCCTGAACATATCCCCAATATCTCTTTTCCGTTATCTTTTAATCTATTAAAATCGAATAAATAATTCAAATAATCATTATCTTGAAGAGAGGTTCCACAAATTATTACCTTATCATATATTTGAAAATCCAAAGTTTCTAAGTTTCTGTAGTTAATAATATCATAATCAAAAGATTTAATTATTTCAATAATTGGCTTAACAAATTCATATTCACTCAATTTCTCTTTGCAAGTTGATATTAACAATATTTTCATTTGAGTTTAGCCTCTTTTATTTCTAGACGACCTGAAAAATTAGAATAGTGAATTTTTGAAGATAGTACCTCTAACTTTTTTGAAAACATAGGTGCATTAATTACTAAAGATTCAAATTCTCCTCCTTCACCTGCGGGATTAATTCTATACTTTTTTGAATATAATAATAACTCATTAATTGTAGAAGAATCAATCTCTTTTCCTAACCAGGATTCATCAAATGGTTCCGCTGCGATTCCTGTAATAATTGAACTAATATTGTAAGTTTTAAGTTTCTCTAATAATTTTTCTTGAGACAATTGCCATATTGGATTGAAGCACCATAAATCCAATCTATTGCAAATCTTTTGTATTCTCGTTGATTGGTATGTTGATGCTAATGCTCCTGTAACTATTCCTTCAATTGAGTATTCTTTTTTTGCCTTTTTGATTAAAGTAATTAAATCGTCTAATTCATCGTCTTGAATCCCTTCAGTTTCTTGAATAACTTGTGGAATACCTAGAGATTCTGCTTGCAATTTTGTCCATGTAATTGCTGGAGTGTGAAACATCCAGCTGTCTTGGTTTGAAGAGTTGATTGTTAGCAAACATGATATTTCGTGGTCTTCTGAAGCTAAATGCATTGCAAGATATGAATCCTTGCCGCCTGAGAATAATATTCCTAATTTCATCGACGTTTCCGCTTAGCTATCAAGTATACTTCGCTAGATTGTTTACGTGATGCTTCAGGCGATAATGTTCTTACAGAACCAAATTCATCAATTACTGCCTTTCTATATTCTTGGAAATCTGCACCTTCAAAAACCTTAACAACAAATGCTGAAGCTTTCCTTTCGGCCGCAATCTCTAACGCTAATGATGATAATTCAACCGAACGCGCTTGATCTACCGAATAATTTCCTGATAAATTAGGGCTCATATCTGATATCACTACATCTGCCTTGGGCATCAATTCCTGTAATTGCTCTCTTGTCTCCGACTCACGTAAATCTCCCTGGATGAAAATAGCACCAGCCAATGGCAATATATGTTGTAAATCCACTCCAACAAGTTTGCCTTCTTCTCCTATAAATTCTAATGCAACCTGTGACCAGCCACCAGGCGCGGCTCCTAAATCTAAAACTTTATCCCCATTCTTAAAAATACTTACTTCTCTTTTGTATATCTTTCAACTTATAGGTTAGATCTTGACCCTATAGCCTTCACGACGAGCTTTCCGTTGAAAAGCGTCACTTCGGCCCTGACGGCCTTGTCCTGGCATTTATTTTCCGCCTAGCCTTTTTGTAAGTCCCATTCTGCAGCTTGACAAATATTTCTATCTGCACCAGTAGTTGTTCTGTTCTTAATAATTGGTAAATGGGGCTTGACCAAAGTAGGCTTGTTTGATCCAATGTAGCCTAAAGCTTTGACAACTTCAGTATGTACATACCAATCATCATTTTTCAGTACTTTAGCTAATTTAGGAACTGCATGGAAAACAACCATTGCATCTTTACTACCTATYCTTCCTACTGCCTTAGCTGCCGCTTTACGTAATTCAGAAGATTTACTTTCGATTCCTTTAATCAATCCTGGAACTGCGCCTTTGACTGAATGGGGATCTGCTAATCCCAACATTCCTAGACAATCTGCAGCTCTTTCCTTCAGCTTTTCACCTGAATTAAAAGCCGAAACTACCTCTGGAGCCAAAGCTACTGATGGCTTTGGATATTTYTTAGCRAACTCTGTTAGAAGCACGATTGAATGATAAACCACCCTCCAATCATCATCTCTAAGTGCTTGTTTCAAAGCTGGAAGTGCTGCTTTAGGAATCGTATTCATAATCTTTGATAATGACTCCTGAGTTTGGTATCTCACATCTTTATCATCATCACTAAGCATTTCAAATAAATCTGCTATGGTGTCACTGTTCTTTGCTTTGGATTTTAATGAAAAAGTTGTCCAAATATCTATTACTCTTGAACGAACTGACGGATAAGGGCTATCCAAAGCAGATTGCATTCCCTCAAAAATCTCTTTTGCTCTTTTGGGTCTAACTTTTCTAAGTTCCATCAGCCCTTCTATCAAGGCTTCTTGTGGAGATTCCATTTGATCTGGTAAAACTCGAAGAAATGAATCTATAATGGGGTCAAGCCATTTCTCTTCAGTCTGTGCTTGAATAATTAGGGCCTTAATTGCAGCAGTTCTTTGAATCTCAGTACCTGCTGACATTTCGGTAAGATTTTTTTCTATTTTATTGTCCTGAGAACCTCCAGCAGCACCATCTGCCCACTGACCTACGGAATCCTTCAAATTCTGTAATCTRTCTCTGAAACCCACACTTAGCTTACAGGGATGATAGTAATAAACCTCACCTCAGTGTRGGACTATGCCTAAGTYGGCCGARAAATTTATTAGTGATAATGGCGCAAACATTTATGATAAAGTRAAGATTACAAATAAAGACCAAACTTTCGAAGGAATTATCATGCCAAGAAATAATTTTTCTGGAGAACATATTGTTGTCATAAAACTCGATAATGGATATAATATTGGAGTCTCTACCGAAGATGCTGAAATGAATGTTATTGAGAAAGCAAAAGAAAAGCCAAAGAAAGAACTTAAAAACGAAAAAAATAAAAATCTAAAAGATATCACCATATTAGGAACTGGTGGRACTATTGCCTCATTTGTAGACTACAAAACTGGTGCCGTAAGTCCAGCGATTACTGCTGAACAGCTTGTAAATTCGGTTGGCTCATTAAAAGAAATAGCTAATATTGAAGCTGAACCTCTATTATCTTTAGCATCCGAAGACATGGAGCCAAAACATTGGGAACAAATGGCTGTAAAAGTAGAAGAAATACATTCAAAGAAAGACCATGGAATAATAGTRGGTCATGGGACTGACACTATGGGATATTCTGCCGCTGCTCTTTCATTTCAATTACCTGAATTGTCTAATCCAGTTATCTTCACAGGATCTCAAAGAAGCCCTGATAGGCCTTCAAGTGACGCACACCTAAATTTGGAAGGGGCTGCAAAAGCTTCTATGACAGACTTAGGAGAAGTATCCATAGCTATGCATGAAACTACAGATGACGTGGGTGTAGCTATCTGGCGAGGAACTCGAACTAGGAAAAATCATTCATCGAAAAGAAATGCTTTCACTTCATTGAACGATGAACCTATAGGAATTGTAAACGAAAAGATTGAGTGGAAAGGAAAATACAAGCCTATCTGTGAAAAAACTACTATAAAACCRGGATTTGACGAGAATATAGCTATGGTTTGGGCACATCCTGGATTTAAAGCTGAGGATTGGGAAAACACAATTACTTCAAAAAAAGGAGTTGTGATTGCTGGAACTGGACTGGGACACATAAATTCAAACTTACTAGATTCAATAGGTAAAACGGCAAAGGATATCCCTGTTGCAATGTCTACACAATGTTTAGCTGGAACTACCAATCTTAATGTTTACAGAAACGGAAGAGAATTAATAGAAAAAGGGGTTGTGGAAACTCACGATACATTACCTGAAACCTCACTAGTAAAAATGATGTGGCTGACAAAACATGAGCCAAATAAAGTCGGCGAGTTAATGGGCGTAAACCTTGTTGGTGAACTGTCGAATTCAAGAAAATTAATTTGAGAAAAGCTCTTTAGACTACTGCTCAATTGTGTTAATATGATTCATTCACAATTTGAAAAATTAGCTGATTTGCTAATCAACCATTCTTGCACATTAGGCAAAGGTGAAAAAGTATTGATTGAAGCTTTTGATATTCCTCAAGAAATGGTAATCGCTGCCATTAGAGCTGCACGTAAAGTTGGAGGAATCCCCTTTGTTACTTGGAAAAATAACTTAATTCTAAAAGAACTAATCTCTGACACTACACAAGAGCATATGGGATTAATGGGTGATGTAGAAAAGTTTAGAATGAAGGAGATGGATGCATATATTGGACTTAGAGGAAGTCTCAATATTTCTGAAATGTCTGATATTGAATCCGGAAAAATGGCCATTTATCAATCTGAACTTCTACAAAAAGTTCATTTCAAAGAGCGTGTTGCAAACACAAAATGGGTTGTTTTGCGATGGCCGACACCATCTATGGCRCAACAAGCTAATATGTCTACAGAAGCTTTTGAAAAATTCTACTTCGACGTCTGTTGCTTAGATTACAAGAGGATGGATGAGGCAATGAAGCCGTTAGAAAAATTGATGACTGAAGCTGATAAAGTTCATATTAAAGGACCAGGAACAGATCTGAGATTTTCAATTAAAAACATTCCGGCAATAAGATGTGCCGGCGAACGAAATATTCCTGATGGCGAATGCTTTACAGCTCCAGTAAAAGATTCTGTAGAAGGACACATCCAATTTAATGCCGAAACATTGTATCATGGAACAGTTTTCAATGATATAAGATTAGAATTTGAAAAAGGTAAGGTTGTTAAAGCAACTGGAAGTGATGAAGAAAAATTAAACTCAATTCTAGACACTGATGAAGGAGGTAGATTCATTGGAGAGTTTGCAATTGCCTTTAACCCATACATAACAGAACCAATGAGAGATATTTTGTTTGATGAAAAAATAGCTGGTAGTTTCCACTTTACACCAGGAAACGCCTACGATATTGCAGATAATGGAAATAGATCGGACATACACTGGGACATGGTACTAATTCAACGCCCWGATTACGGCGGCGGTGAAATCTGGTTTGATGATGTTTTAATTCGGAAAGATGGAATGTTTGTTATTCCTGAACTAAAAGGATTAAATCCCGAAAATCTAGTATAATGGCGAATGAAAAGAAAATAAATGCAATTGCCGACGCWGAGCAAGCTGGACTATACTATTCTAGTAACRCTGAAGAAGGATTTACTCGTAAAATGGAAGGGAAAAATCAAATTTTTCTGAATTCTRAAGGAAAGCCAATTAAAGGAAAACGAGATCTCAAAAGAATTGAAGAAATGAGAATACCTCCTGCATGGACTGATGTTTGGATTTGCACGGAGAAAAATGGRCATYTACAAGCTACTGGAATTGATGCAAAGAAGAGAACRCAGTAYATTTATCACCCAATTTGGACCCAATTAAGAAGTGAAGCTAAGTTTGATAAGATGTCTCTTTTTGGAAGAACTTTACCTAAAATAAGAGAACAATATTTTGAGGATTTGGCTTCTGAAGGTAATGAAAAACAACATGACTTACCTTATGAAAGAGTAATGGCATTAATCGTTAGRTTRCTAGATACTACATTTATTCGAATTGGAAATGAAACTTCAAGGGATGATAAGGAGACTGCAACATATGGCTTATCAACAATGCAAGACGAACACATAGATTTTGAACCTACGGAAATAACAGAYGACCATGATAAGTGGTATGATTCACAAGTTGGTGGAAAATTTACATTTGTTGGAAAAAGTAAYAAAAAACATGAAATTGAGATAAATGACGARGARATTCCTGATTTACCTGCATTAGTAATGATGTGTAAAGATGCGAAAAAAGGGAAAGGAGATGATTTATTTTTATTCTTTGATGAAGATGGAAATCCTCAAGATGTAAAAGCATATCACGTTAACGAATATATCCAAGAAGCATCTGGTGAAAAATTTACAGCTAAAGATTTCAGAACTTGGGGCGGAACTAAATTAGCTGCAGARGAAATTACTCAATTCAAGAAAAAAGATGATAAAAAACAAAGAAAGAAGAACATTACTAAGATGGTTAAAGGCGTTGCAAAAAGATTGGGAAATACTCCTGCCGTATGYAGAGGRTCATACATTCACCCGCGATTTATCAACGACTACCTAAAGGGCTCATTCTTTAGATTGTGGAAAGAAACATTAGGTGACCAAATGTATCCTCTAAGTGAAAGCGAGAGTCACGTTATTAGATACTTAGAAAATAGTTAAGTTTAAACACCCTCTATCATTAGATAAATATGGCGCTAAGTGATTTAGATGCAAATGACAAAAAAGTTTATGARTATCTAAAATTGTATGATTTCGTTGAAAATCCTTGGTCAACAAAAAAAGACTGCAAAGGCCTTGAAAATGAAGGAAGATGACGTATATGAATCTCTATCTAATTTAGCCGAATACATGAGAAATAACATCCACATTCATTACAAAGACGGCTCCATACGAATTGGAGCAAATTAATCACTTAGTGTAAAGAGCTGCCAATCTCCTTTCCCATCTAAATATCCTAATCTTACCCCACCAATCTATCCAACCGTGTGCATAATTAACAGCTGCAAAAAGCATCATCTCCTCTACCTTCGCTTAAGAAAAACTTAGCATCTGAATGATATGCATTGACCATTTCCAAAATATCTTCAGCTTTAGCAAAGCCTTCAGTTCCTTCATTAGCAATTATTGAAACTTTTGCAACTGCTTTTGCAGTCAAATCAAGATATTTATTGATTCTTTCAAGTGTCACTAGATATTCGGCCATAATATCCACTAAGACTCTCTTTTATATCATTCACCGAAACTTATTAAGTATTCAGCATTATAGGATAGTGTGAAAAAAAACAATATCACTGCAATAGTAGCCACGATTTTATTGATCTCAATGATTTTCTTTGTACCTAATTCTACCGCAAATRAAGAACTAACTGGAGGAATGGCACCAGTTCATCTYAATATGAAGGAAGCTTCAGGCATCTCTGCTGAAACTTGGGGAGATWTWTCTAGAGAAGCTGTGAAAGATAACCCTCCTAGATCTTGGACTTCAACACCAGGAACTGCGGATCAATTGCGAACAAGAGAATGGAAAGATGTAGGTACTTGGACCTCRGCAAGTGGAATAGAGTTTGATATTGGGTTAAGCGGGCCCGTAAAGTTCAATTTGTGGTGGAGAGAATCTGATCAAGGACAAAACGATGATTATGATGCTCAAGTTCAATATCGTATTAGACTAAACATAGATGGAGTGGATTCTGCGTATTATACTGATGAGGACTCTGGTATRCAGCATGAATGTGCAGAGTCTAAACCTTGCCAATGGACTGGCGATACAAATGACCTCAATGTTTCATCTGCTGCAAAAGGTACCATATTTGAAATTGAAATCGAATATTGGGCTTATTCRGACATTGAAGTTTACTATGATAACTCTTCAYTRGATAGTGGAGTRATGTTTGATTCAACGGGRATAAAATTTGGAAATAGCCAAATTAATGGACAGGAGATTAATTTTAACTTTGTTCAAACATGGAATGCAGACATAGAAGAAGCTATAACTGGAAACTTTCTAACGTTAACATTRGCTGGTGTAGACTTAATTAATAGTGAGCAGAGAAAAGGCTATCCAAAAATAGAAGAAGGAATTACTTATGATTTCAATGGTAGTGATATTAAATCTACAAAAATTACATGGTATGTTGATGATGAATATGCTAAATTGGATCAGGCAGTTATTTCTTTTTCTTTAGCAAGAGTTGGTTCTGTAACTCCTCAAATACAAATTAATGTAGCTGATATTTTAATTGAGGGAAGTGCTGCTGCAGAAGACGAGGGCATATTAGGATTACCAGGTTTTGAATTTGCTGTAGTGATTTCAGCCCTTATATCTACGAGTTATATCAGAAGAAAAGTTTAATAAAGAAAACTCGAAGTGATAATCTCCTATGAGACAAATATTAGTCTTCACAGCATTGGCAATCGCTGCAATGTTTATGCTATCTAGCAATGTCACTGCAGAACCTGAATATGAGAATCCTGACTTACAATTAAAATTCAACTGGAAAGAAGAAGGAGATATGCTCTCTCCACAGACTAAGCTTCCTRGTGATCCTGAAGCTCAAAAAACKGTAATGGCTGATTATACAAACACATTTGGCCTAGCMAAAACAGATAGRCAACCTGTAAACGTAGGAACTTGGACAAGTGAGGCWGTAGAATTCGATGTTTCGCTATCAATTAATTCATTTGATATTTGGTGGCAAACCCAAGAAAATGGAGATGATACGTGCGTTTGGACAATTTCAATTGAAGTAAACGGTGCTGAAGTCAGTAATGATGATAGTGATTGTCAAGATGACGGAGTAGAACTRACAAAAAGAACTCACAATTTAGCAACAAGTGTTGAGCTTATTGCTGGRGATACTATTGGCATAAATCTAGTTTACGAGGGATGGGATGATATCAAAATTTATTACGATAATTCAACATATGATACTGGATTGAACATCGTAGGTAAACATAATTTCTTTTTTGCTCCTTCCTGGAGTGGATCAACTGTAACCATTGAATTTGCAGAAGCTTGGCCCGTAAACTGGGATACTAACCTTGACGGAGGATACATTATGCTAATGGGTGACGAGATGTAYATGGCTGACAACTCTAAAGCTTCTGTGAGTGAGGGTAACGAATACACTATTAGTATGGCAAATGGAAGTGCCGAGGTGACGTCTACAATTATTACATGGAATGAAGTTTCAGGTAATGGAATTAGACTACTGATGGATTACAATACCTTTGACCACTCAATGGGAGGAAACAATACAAACGGAACTGCTGGAACTCCTCCACTTCTTACTTTGAACCTTCAAAAAGCTAGCGGATTGCTAGGCGATGACGGTGGACTACTAGGTCTACCTGGGTTTGAACTAATGATAGCTATTCCTGCAATAGCATTCGTAGCTAGAAAATACCGCTCTAACTAAATGAAAGCATTTTTTCAATTGGCTTAGCTGCCTTAGAAATTATTTCATTAGGTAAATTTACTTCCCACTTTGACAAGTCGGAACCTGAATCAATAGCCTCTAAAATTGGCTTTATTTTATCGAGAGAAATTTTAGCCATATGATTACACCTTACTGAACAGGCAGTCCCAAATTCTACGGTTGGAAACTCTTCCATTAAATTAGAAGTTAACTCACATTCTGAAGCTACATAAGCCTTCTCTAGAGTTCCTTCTTTGACTCTAGCAGCAATATGATTTCTAATCTGAGTCGTACTGCCATAGTAATCAGCTTCTTGAAGAACTTCAGGTTTACATTCCCAATGAACATAAAGCATTCTATTAGGATGTCCTTTGATCAATCCAAAAGACTCTCTCATTGCCGTAATATCTTGYAATGAAAAYTTTTCATGAACTTCACAYACTGCSCCTTTAGTTTCRTTRTTYTTTCCAGGATARATGATTTTCTTCTTRCCYTCTAAAACATTCTCRAGRTTCTGTGCAAAGAATAAATCAGGTACAAAAATCAACTCATCYCCAGGCATTTCCATTGCTATTTTTTCAGCATTTGCWGAWGTACARCAWACRTCACATTCWGCTTTAGCATCKGCGTAACTATTKATGTAAATCATKACMGGRACWCCRGGATTTTGAGMTTTCAATTCYCTRACTTGTTCTGCTCCRAAATCATCTGCYAATGAACARCCTGARYTTTTRTCTGCAATKARAATRGTCTTGTTTGGATTYARWACTTTAGCWGTTTCMGCCATRAAYCTTACACCATTAAAAATAATAATATCCGAATCTGTTTCAACTGCTTTCATGCTTAGGGCTAAGGAGTCTCCTTGCTCTTTTTCAGTTGATAAACCAAAAACTAGAGGTTCCATGTAATTATGTCCAAGCATAAACACATTATGTTTTTTCTTAAGCTCCAATATTCTGTGAACAGTTGATGCGTGCATCTCAATGTCTATTGGAGTTAGTGTAGGATTATTTCTAGAATAAATTTGAGATTTTACTTCCTCTAGGGTAAGGCTATCCGAAGCTTTAGGAGCACTCAACATTCTTATCTAATATCAACGTACCATCTAGGGATATAAATTTAATGTTCTAATGGCCATTAGGAAGTGACTTTTATATAGGACTAATTTGGTCCAAATACTCTGAGGTCATTCGCACTGACATGAAAATAAACAAGCTAACAGATTACTCAATAGTAATTTTGACTAATATGGTCATAAAAGATGAGAACGCAATGCACACAGCTAAAGAGCTTTCAGAATTTTCTGGAATACCTTTGCCAACTGTTACCAGGATACTAAAAATGCTTTCAAATGAAGGATTGTTAGAATCACAACGTGGTGCACAAGGAGGGTATACTTTAACGAAAAGCCCTGCAGATATTTCTGTTGCTGAAGTAATTGAAGCTATGGAAGGGCCAATTGCACTAACTGAATGTGCCAGCGATGATTGTGGATGCGCTTTCGAACCTAGCTGCGCAGTAGGTAAACCATGGCAGAAAATTAACAAAGCTGTGAACAATGTTCTGCAAAATATTAATTTATCCGAAATGAGCGTAAAAGATGAAAGTCAAAATTTACTAAAATTAACTAATATAGAGGAGATGAGCTTTTGAAACAAGATTCCGAAACTGAAATGCTGAAAGAATATTCTGAACAAGAATACAAGTATGGATTTGTAAGTGACATTGAGTCCGAAACTTTACCGCCTGGTTTGAATGAAGATACGATTAGGTTCATATCAAATAAGAAAGGAGAACCAAAGTGGCTAACTGATTGGAGACTCAAAGCCTTTGAGATGTGGAAAAAAATGGAAGAGCCGCATTGGGCAAACATTGAATATCCGCCAATAGACTATCAAGCGATTAGTTATTACTCAGCTCCAAAAAATTTAGACGATGCCCCTAAAAGTCTAGATGAAGTAGACCCTGAATTAATAGAAACTTACAACAAACTAGGCATTCCCCTTCAAGAACAAGAAATACTTGCCGGTGTGGCAGTTGATGCWGTCTTTGATTCAATGTCTGTAGCAACCACTTTCAAAGATCGTTTGGCTGAAAAGGGAGTCATATTCTGTTCRATTTCTGAAGCTGTAAAGGAGCATCCTGAACTTGTCAAAAAATATTTAGGATCTGTAATTCCTAGAAATGATAATTTCTTCGCTGCATTAAATTCAGCTGTTTTTACMGATGGGTCATTCTGCTATATTCCACCAAACACGAGATGTCCWATGGAATTGTCCACTTATTTTAGAATTAATGARCAAAACACGGGACAATTTGAACGAACGCTCATTATTGCCGATAAAGGCTCTCATGTTTCATATTTGGAAGGCTGTACTGCACCAAAAAGAGATGAAAATCAATTACACGCTGCAGTTGTAGAGCTTGTTACGCTAGATGATGCTGAAATAAAATACTCAACTGTTCAAAATTGGTATCCTGGAGATAAAGAAGGRAAAGGTGGAATCTATAACTTCGTAACTAAGAGAGGGGCCTGCAGGGGAGATAATTCAAAGATAACATGGACTCAAGTAGAGACTGGTTCTGCAATCACTTGGAAATATCCTTCATGTGTATTGCACGGAGATAATTCTGTAGGTGAATTCTATTCTGTAGCACTATCTGCACTGAAACAACAAGCCGATACTGGGACTAAAATGGTTCATATCGGAAAAAATACTAAGAGTACCATTATTTCAAAAGGAATTTCTGCTGAACGCGGACAGAATACTTACAGAGGGCAAGTTATGATTAACAAATCTGCGACTGGCGCTCGTAACTATTCTCAGTGTGATTCGCTATTAATTGGTGACAAGTGCGGAGCGCATACATTTCCATATTTGGATGTAAAAAATACAAAATCTCATATCGAACATGAAGCATCTACTTCTAAAATCGGTGAAGACCAAATATATTACTGTAAACAACGTGGAATTTCTGAAGAAGATGCCATTAATCTAATTGTGAACGGGTTCTGTAAAGAAGTGTTTAAAGAATTACCAATGGAGTTTGCTGTCGAAGCTCAGAAACTCCTTGAAGTGTCACTCGAAGGAAGCGTAGGTTAAATATGTTAAAAATAAAGAATTTACATGCTAGCGTAGAAGAAACTTCTATCTTGAATGGAATAAATCTAGAAGTCAAAGCTGGGGAAACCCACGCTATTATGGGACCAAACGGATCCGGAAAATCAACATTAGCTCAAGTGATAGCCGGACACGAAGATTACGAAGTTGAGAAAGGAAGTGTAGAATACCTAGGAAAAGATTTACTTGAACTAGATGTCGATGAAAGAGCTTGYGARGGYATATTTCTAGCRTTTCAGTATCCTGTTGAGCTACCTGGAGTTAACAATACTTATTTCTTAAAATCTGCTYTGAAYGCACAAAGAAAGCACCGCGGRGAAGAGGAAATAGATGCAATGGATTTYATGGACATAATTAGTGATAAAATAAARCTGTTAAATCTAAAAGAATCRTTACTAAAAAGACCTGTAAACGAAGGATTCTCRGGCGGTGAAAAAAAGAGAAATGAAATTTTCCAAATGGCWGTCCTTGAACCTAGATTAGCATTRYTAGATGAAACTGATTCTGGATTGGACATTGACGCCTTAAAAATYGTAGCAAATGGAGTAAATGCTATGAAAAGTRATGAMMGATCTACAATAGTTGTRACTCATTACCAACGATTRTTGAACTACATAGTTCCYGATTTTGTACACGTTCTTGTRAATGGTAAAATAGTRAAATCTGGAGATAAAACACTAGCYYTAGARCTAGAAGAAAAAGGATACGAAGAAGTAATAAAGGAAGCAAAGAATTAAATGAAAGTTCTGAACAAAATTGAAGCCGATTTCAATGATATTGTTGCYAATGAAAACGATAYCKTTARARATCTCAGAATCGAAAACTTTAGTGAATTTAAAAAACTAGGAATTCCCACTTCTAAGGAAGAATTTTGGAAATTTACAAATCCTTCAGTAATAAAGGATTCAGAATTTAGTCTAGGAGATTCGAGCGAAATTACTGATAATGAATTTGATATCATTTTGGTTAATGGGAAGCTAATTAAAAAAACCGAGAAAATTGTTAATAAAGACATTCAAGAAAGTCTAGATGAAAAAACTATAGACAGTAACATTTTTGAAAAGACTGATAATTCTTTTATAAATCTGAATAATGCTTTTTCAACAGAAGGTTGTGTTATTAATTTTGGTGACAATTCAGAAGAACAAATAAGCATCCTTAATATTGTAGACAATACAATTTCAGAACAAATTATTCACCCTAGAGTAATAATTTTAGCTGGAAAAAATAGCACTATCTCTGTCTTAGAAGAAATACGCTTTTTGGGTAAAAAAAATAATTTAGTTAATTCGGTWACAAACTTCCATCTAGATGAAGGTGCRARYGTTGAACAYRTAATTATTGATAAYTACTCWGAAAAYACCTATCAAATATCAAATGTACTTGTTAAACAAAAAAGAGAYAGTACATTTTCCTCTTACAATTACTCTAATGMMAAAAGAACTRGCCAGAAGRGATTTCATTGTCGAACTAAAAGAACGRGGTTCMCATTGYGACYTRAGAGGYGTRTACTTAGCRGATGAYARCAATCATATTGATCACCAYACYATAATTGAGCATGAAGATGAACACTGTACAAGTAATGAATTRTACAAAGGRATTCTATCAGGAAAATCTACTGCRGTTTTTAAYGGWAGAATACAYGTTCAYRATGCTGCYCAAAAAACAGATGCTATTCARAGTAACCAGAAYCTTTTRCTAAGTGATAATGCRATWATTCACACRAARCCYGARTTAGAAATYTACGCAGAYGATGTGAARTGYACRCAYGGAGCWACCATCGGACARCTAGATGAAAAAGGAATTTTCTACCTTAGAGCTAGAGGAATCAAAAGAGACGATGCCCAAAAAATGATGATGAGAGCATACATTGGRGAAGTTTTGAAGGGAATGAAACATGAAAAAGCYAARGAAAYTTTACTGGAAAAAATTATAGATAATATTCCAGAGGGAGACTGATGGTGAAAGAACAATTTCCCATTTTATCTAAGGAAGTAAAAAATAAACCACTAATCTATTTAGACAATGCTTCAACAACTCAAAAGCCTGCATCTGTTATAGATGAAATTCAAGAATATTATGAATGTACAAATTCTAATATTCACAGAGGCGTTCACCATTTAAGCCAAAAAGCAACTGAGGAATACGAGGAAGCTAGGAAAAAAATACAAAMATTYATTGGAGCARAATCWTCAAARGAAATAGTYTTTGTTAGRGGCGCTACAGAAGCTGTAAACTTAGTMGCTAAYAGTTAYGTRAATCCMYTACTTTYYGAAGGMGATAATATYATAATTTCTCACATGGAACATCAYGCAAATATTGTKCCTTGGCAATTAATAGCRAAACAAAAAAWYATYGARATTAARGTAATTCCTATWAATGAAAARGGTGAATTRRTAATTRMAGAACTAGATAATTTAATTGATAARCARACAAAATTTATATCATTAAATCACGTTTCGAATTCTCTAGGYACGGTAAATCCTGTAGAAAAACTAATTAAAAAAGCACATCAGAATAATATMARAATTATGATTGATGGAGCTCAGGCTGTTCAACAYATGAAAGTTAATGTTACTGATTTAGATGTYGATTTCTATTGTTTTTCAGGACATAARATGTACGGRCCGACAGGAATAGGTATTCTGTACGGTAAAAAAGAAATTTTGGATGAAATGGAACCTTATCAGGGTGGTGGAGACATGATTAAATCTGTTACTTTTGAAAAAACAATTTTCAATGATGTGCCACATATTTTTGAAGCTGGAACTCCGAATATTGTCGGAGCAATTGGGCTCGGTAAAGCAATAGATTTCATCGAAAAGACAACCCTTGAAAAGATTGAAGAACATGAAATGGATTTGCTAAACTATGCAACTAARAAAATMAGTAAAATTGAAGGAGTTMGAATTATYGGAACTTCTGATRATAAAGCTAGTGTTATCTCATTYGTAATGGAYGGGATTCAYCCMCATGATATAGGAACTATTATGGATAATTTGGGGATTGCTATAAGGGCCGGGCATCACTGTACYCARCCTGTTATGGACTTTTACGATATTCCTGCCACAGCAAGAGCGTCATTTGCKATCTATAATACAAAAGAAGATGTCGATAAGTTAATAGAAGGAATCGAAAAAACTAAGGAGGTATTTGCGTGAGTGAATTCAATGAGTTGTATATGGAAGTAATATTAGATCATAACAAGAATCCYAGAAATAAAGGAGTTATCGACGACCATACTAATCATGCTGATGGGCATAATCCACTATGTGGAGATAAGATTTCTTTAGATCTTATAATTGAAGASGATACGGTTAAAGATATTAAATTCACRGGWTCKGGATGYGCWATTTCTACTGCATCTTCTAGYCTTCTAACWGAATACATTGTTGGAAAAAAGACATCTGAAATACGCCATTTRTTCGAAGAATTTCACGATTTAGTAACARCRGATAAATCAAATACTGARAATCTAGGCAAATTATCYGTATTTGARGGRGTCAAAAAATATCCCGCAAGRGTTAAATGTGCAACACTTGCATGGCATACCTTAATTGCTGCTATAGAYGGTGATGAAGAGGTTAGTACTGAATGAGCGACCTAAAAGAAAAAATTGTAGAATCTATAAARAAGGTWTATGATCCCGAAATTCCRGTTAACATATATGAACTAGGCTTAATTTATGATATAAAAATCGATAAAGGAGATGTTGAGGTAATTATG
>MIZB01000329.1_pt1 | contig 31052 bp, 23 predicted proteins | sample 888171 | NCBI WGS metagenome assembly MIZB01 (sample SAMN05440186, study PRJNA335308) | marine metagenome | isolation source: marine water
GCTACTTTAGATGATTTCGCAGGATACGATGATGTTCGTCTCCGATGGGTAGTAGGTTTCAGCACATACCAATTATCATACTACGATTCATTCTTCAGAGTGGATGATGTTTCCATAAATATATTAGAGAAAGATCAAACATTTGGTACTGAGACTAAGACTATAGATTCGATTTCTTTTAAACAATCTGAAACGGTTAACTTTTTCGACGAAGTTGGCAATAAGTTCAAACCATCTACAAGAGGATTAAATGTAGGTGATAAAGTTGGTGTTTCTATCGATGTTCCAGGAAATTCTAATGATGAAGATAAGTCAAACCAAGAAGTACTTGTATTCAGAGAAGTCAAGTATATTATCTTCGCAGATGATTTCGATGGTGAGGATAAAGGTTGGACCACAGGTGAAGTTCAGCGCGGAAATAGTGATTGGGCTATTCGTACGCGAGATTCAACAAGCGGTTCAAGCTCAATGGACAGCGGTTATAGGAATAGTAATCTAGTTCCTTCAGATACTTATGTATCAACTCCAATGCTTGATTTGGGACTGCCGGTTGAAGCTGAAATTCAGATGAAAATAGCTTATTACGGATATTCTACGTATGAAGGTTACCAAGCTCAGATATCTGATGATGGTGGAGTTACTTGGAATAAGATTGAACCTGTAGGTGGATATGGACAATTCAGACAATATTGTACAACATGTACAATTTCAACTTCTTCCTACTACAATAACCCATTACGTGGCCAAGAAGCTTTCACATATTATGGAACAACTTCACGCGGATATACTTACTCACCAGATCCACAGGGTTTTGTAGATGCTAAGTTCAATCTAAACGATTACACTGGACAAAACGATATTAAGTTCAGAATTGTTGCAGGATGGTCTAGTTTTTCACAATTTGCAGGATATGCTCAATCGTTCTTCAGAATGGATGACTTTGCAGTTACAGGCCTTGTCTACAGCAACAATGTAGGAGTTTCAGCTATAGAACTTAAGGATCCAATCGGAATAGATGAGACAGTTTCTTTATCTACGACAGTAATTAATGCGGGAATTAATAATCAAACAGCTACAGATGTCAAGCTAAGACTTCAAGTCGGACCTATGGGGCTTGCAAGTTATGACACTAGCGATGATTTAGAAAGTTATACTACAACATCAGATGCAGAAACTGCAGGTTGGACTTTTACAGATAAGACATGTAATACAACCTACAGTACATGTACGTCTTGGGGAAATCCTGCTGGGTTTGCTATAGTTTCAGATCGTGATGCTACAGCACTAGGTCCAGTTTCAGGCGAATTCAGAATGAATGATGGTGCAGGAACAACAAATATGGTTACACCTACACTAGATTTCACGGGCGCTGAAAATGATTTGAAATTAACTCTAAATCACAGATTTAATTTCGATTATGTTGCAGGTATGAGCACAGCATATAGCGGTGGTCAAGTACACATCTCTACAGATGATGGGTCGACTTGGGAGCTATTGACGCCAGAAGGCGGATATCCAGGCAATATTGGAGGTTCAGCTTCTATGGGTAATCCATTGTATAATCAACAAGGATTCGTACACTGTAGTGACTGTACAGGAGTAAGTGGTAAAGCTTCAGATGATAAAGACAAGTACATAGATAGTGTATTTGATATGTCAAGTTATGCCGATGAAACGGAAGTCAAACTTAAATTCACAGTAGGAATGTATCGTTTCCAATACTCAGGCGATGGCGAACATTGGTATATTGGTTCTTTAACATTCACAGGAACAGGTATGGAATCTATAGCTTATGAAGAGATTGTACCTATTTCAGGTGCTTCGGGTCCATTCGTCAGTGGCGAAAGATACGAGTATTCAAAAGATTACTACTTCCAAGTTCCAGGAGAATACAAAGTTGAATTTACTACTTGGATAGGTAACGACCCTTCAGCAGGCGATGATTTTGAAGGTGATAATGTTGTATCAGTAGCAAGGGAAACCATGTTTAGCATAGCTTCAACAACTGCAGACGCAGACGCAACTTCATCCAAAAATGATGAGTTGAATAGAAGATACTACGAAGATGATTGGACTTCAGCTAAGGATGAGGGCCCAGAAGAAGGGCATCAATGGAGGCCAGATGCTACATCTAGTTCTCCAGACTCACCAGTTTGGTGGGTTGGACCTGACGTACGCGGAGTAGCCAACAGTGGAGATGACGTAAGTTTAATTTCACCAGTTATTGACCTTTCACAGGCAACATCTGCGAAGTTAGTATTTGATCATGCCTTTTCTTTCTGGCAAACTTCAAGCAGTTCGCCTAGAAATTATGATGGTGGAAGAGTAGAAATTAGTTCGAATGGTGGAGACAGTTGGTCAGCCTTGCCAGTTACATCTGGTGAATCATATGGTGGAAACATCTATTTCTGGTCATACTATGGAAATCCGTTGGGCGGTAACCAAGGATTTGTTGGTACATCTTCTGCAGGATCTAACTTAGTAGAAACTCAATGTAGTTTGAATGACTATATTGGAGCAGGCTTCGACAATGTGAGACTTCGCTTCAGATATGGTGGCACATTCCCAGCTCAGTCAAGTACTTGGAGTATCGATAACGTTGGCATCTATGGTCTTGGTTTTGATTTAAAGCAAACAAGTTCATCAACGCCTTACGCATTAGAAGTCGGTGAATCTACAAACTTTACTACTTCATTCCTCAACCAAGGTAAAGGAGATCTTGGTGCAGGTGGAGCCATGGCTGATGCTTATGCTCACGCTTACATCAATGATATGAGTGGTAATGAACTCTGGTCAGAGTCTACTTCATTAGGGGACTTGAAAATGGCATACTACGATGAGAATGGAAATACGTTCTCTGGAGAGAGTACGCCTGTATGTCCAGGTTCAGATTGTATAACATTCAACTATGATGGAAAGGACAATAGCGGAAATGTTATTCCTGCTGGTATGTATACTTCAGGCATAATGGTTGCTGATTCTAATGGAAATCAATTAGCAGATTTATTCTCTGCAAACAATGATGCAAATCATATGTTACTAATTGGTCTTAGCGCAGAAATGGGTTCACCAATGCTAGCAGGAGGTTCTAACTGGAATACAGTTTCAGATGCTCCAACAGGCGTCGGCGCTGGCGCGCTCGGTGTAGATTGGGATGAAACCGGTGTTGCAACGGGAACATTAGCAATTGATATTGTAGATCAAGCAACCGGTTTTGCACCTGAATCAGCAGTAATTCAAATTGGAACAACCGTCACTTGGACGAACTCAGATACTACAATGACTCATACTGTAACCGACAAAGAGTCTCAGTTTGATTCGTTTGATCTCTTACCGGGTGAATCTTACTCATTACCTTTTAATGAAGTTGGAGTGTTCAATTACTTCTGTAAGTATCATGTTGGTATGGAAGGCACTATCACGGTAATATCAGACAACAGTGCAGATGAGCAAGCAAGAACAAACTACCTTAATGTGTGGTCATCAGAATCTTACTTGTACTTCTGGGCTAACTATGATATGTCAGATGACAGTACAATTTCAGTATATGCACAAAAGAAAGGCTCTGACCTCAATGATGCAGGAACTGTAGCATTATGGCAAGCTAATGGTTTCCAAATAATGGACGGTTCAGATCATACATTGGTTGGAGATTCTTTGACAGGAGAAAGTGGTTGGAATCCATATTATATCTATTTAGATTCTAATAAATTGGGTTACAATACTCTCCAATACAATCCTGAAGAAGATAATTCTTATGCATTTGTATTCAGAGCACGCGGAGTTGAAGGTTCGGCTGAAATCGGTAACGTTCAAGTTATAAGATCAGATCACACTGGTTTCTTCTTTGCTAAAGATAACCCTAACAAACTAACTTATGAAATATTCCCAAGTTTGTCTGTGGAAATGGATTATTTTGCTAAGAATATTGGTACTGAAGACAATGAATTCCAATTTACTCCAGCTCTTGTTGCTCAAGGTAAAGATTACATGGGCGAAGAATTCACAATGACTGTAGAAGTATTAGTGAATGGTGCAGCATCAAATGATGTAACTTCAGTGTCAGACGGTAATGGAACATACACCTATACTGTAGATCTTGCTCCAGATGATGAAGCAATGATTACAGTAAGGTTCTTGGCTCCAGATTTTGATGCTAAGAAAGGAGAACCAGCAGGAAATCGTAAGTTTGATGTCAAAATGAATCCAGTAGATACGGGTAGTGATGAAAATATGAGAGAGCCAGTTTCGGCAACCTTATTCATTAAACCATCACAATTTGTTCTAGGTGAAATGTCATATGACAGAGCAGGAGTTCTTGAAGGAGATTCACTAGCAATAACTGTGGAGGCATGGAACGAAGGAAACTATGCTTCAGATGTATTAATGGTGGTCTACGTAATTGATTCAACTGGAGATGCATACAACACACCAGACGGTGTAAAGCGTATGACTAGAGTAGCTTCAACTACAGAACCAGTGATGGCACCAAAACCAGTTCTTGAGTCACAAGGAATCTATCAAACATGGTACCCAATAACAGCAGTTTGGGAAGAAGCATTCATACCAGGTGAAACAACTCTAGATTACACAGATGTTGAGTTTTACGCAATGATCAATCCAGATTTGGAGCAATCAGATGTTGAAAGTGGTTACAAGAAACAAGATGAGTACTTGAACCAAAAAGACGACAATGATGCATTTGGAAAGATTGCTGTTGTTAAAGATAAATCATCTACTCCATCTTTCGCACTTGGAATAGTTGGTATGTCAGTAGCAGCATTAATTGCAGCAGCTGGTGCTTCTCTAAGAAGAGAAGAAGAATAAGTAAGTCAATGAGGAAAAGGGGAAGTTGTACTTCCCCCTATTTTCCGCTTTAAAGGTTAGCGTCAGCTTTAATGAGGCCTAGTTTTAAATCGGAAATATGGTAGAGCTAATATCATCAATGGGAACATTGATTTTGATTGCAATAGGATTATTAGTTTCATACTATTGTATACGAAACCAGTTCATGGTTTCACAGTCATTGGTTTTCATTAATTTCTCAATATTCGCAAGCTGGTGGATATTATATCTGCTATCTCCAAAAATAGGAATTGAAGCTCTTATCGATCTAGGTTTCAAATCGCAATACATTGCCGAGCCGCAACTTAGGTTAGTTTCGATTATAACAGCTATGTTCATGCACGGTGGTTCAATGCATATTTTGATGAATATGCTAGTTCTAATCTTGTTAGGAGTTCCATTTGAAGAGAGAATAGGCTCTAGATCCTTTTTGTTGATTTACTTTATTTCAGGAATTTTAGGTTCTTTGATCACAGGGTCAGTATCAGTTTTCAATGCAGAAGGCCTTAACACATTGAATATAGGTGCCTCAGGCGCCGTTTTTGGGATAATGGGTGGTTTTGCCTTACTATATCCTCGAGATGAGATACCAATGTTACTAGGTCCCATTTTTCTCCAAAGAGTCCCTGTGATTCTTGCAACAATAGTCTTTGTAGCGATGGAAACGCTATATGTTGGAATGAATACGCAAGACGGTATTGGCCATGGAACACACATGGCTTCATTTATAGCAGGCGTTTTTCTTTCACCATTGTTTCCTAAGAAGGGAATTGTTGAAAAACAATCAATTAGTTTTGATATTAATTATCTTACTAAATTATATGATAAAAGTAGTAAAGGTGAATACGAGCTATCAATGTTGAAGCGGGCAGATGAACCTGAGTTACAATCAGCCTGGTTAGAAACATTCTTAGAAAAACAAACATGCTTAGAATGCACTAGCAAGCTAGATTCAAATGGTGTTTGTTCAGATTGCGATACTAATTAGCTAAGCTGTTAGGAAATGATCGTAGAATAGAGCGACAACTATCGAACCTATTGTACAGGTTATAATCATAACTGGAACACCTACACCTAACCATTCCTTTGTTGAAATTTTATGTCCACCTCTTTCGCTGATTGCAATAGTCATAACGTTTGCACTAGAACCTATTGGTGTTGCATTTCCTCCGAAGCCGCAACCGATTGCTAAAGCCCAATAAAGAGGTATAATTTCTACGGCACCATCACTCAATCTTCCTATTTCTTCAATCACAGGTAACATAGCTGCACAAAAAGGAATATTATCTACAATAGCAGATGCAATTGCGGAAATCCAAATGAGTACAATTACCAATACTACAGGATCGCTGTGAATGTTCCCATTAGGGCCAAAGTTATCAAATATCATATTAGCAATAGCTTCGAGATAGCCCATAGCTTCCAATCCTCCGACCATAATGAATAATCCCGCGAAAAATAATAGTGCACCCCATTCTACTTTGTGTATAACTTCATGGATATCCATTCGTTTTTCATGAGGAACACCAATCATGCTTATTGACATGGCAATTCCGGCCCCACCAAGAGATACAGCAGAAATTTCTAAATCTAAGTGTAAGAGTTCAACAGCAGCAAACATGATCACAGTTACTGCCAATGCCCCTAAAGTTCTGTACATTAAGACATCATTTTTTACAGCAGCCCATTCGTCTTCGTTAGTGACTTCCTCTACATTTTGAGGTTTAACTTCTCTCCAGTTTTTGAAATGGCGGTGCATATACCAAAGTGTGGCACCCCATGCAATTATAGCCAAAGGAGTCAAATGGTAAATAAAGCTCATAAATCCAAATCCTAAGCCACGTGCGCTTGCATAAGATGCAATTAATACGTTTGGAGGGTCTCCGACTAGTGTCGCTACTCCCCCAGTATTTGAGAAAATAGCTAGGGCAATTAGTGGTGGAATTGGGTTAATTTCAATCTTAGAACAGATTTTTAGAGTTACAGGAGCGATTAGAATTAAAGCGGTGACATTATCAATGAATACGGAAATAACTGTGGTGAAAGTTCCTAGATAAAAAACCAGTTTCCATGGATCGCCTCCAGATAATTTTGTAGCTTTGATTGCCACAAATTCAAAGAAACCACTTATCTCGAGCATTCCGGCAAAAATCATCATTCCCAATAAGAGGCCAATTACATTGAAATCAATGGCTTCAAACAAATTGTTTTGACATACAGCACCAGCCTCCCCATGTCCGCCTCCGGTACACCAAGTAAGAGAATTATAATAAGTTCCAATTAAGAGCATTCCCACAGCCCCACCCCAAGCAGCCAGCGTGCGGTCAACAATTTCTCCTAAAATTAAAGCAAAGGCTATTAGGAACACAAGTAAAACTAGTATTGCTTCAATTGAGCCAGTATCTGCGATGTAATCAGATGTTGCATTAGTCGACATAATTAAAATACTTAGAGCCACAATAAAAGCTTAAGCCAGCCTATTCCATAGTGGTTCAGTCCATATTTTTCTCAATTTGTCTATAGAAAAGTTAAGCTTTTGTTTATTATGTAATATAAATTCTACAGTCTCATTCACAGTCCCAATTTTTTTAGCAAAATCAAATCTTTTAGAAAATTTTTCTTCGAAACCAGGTTTAACTTGAACCAGCCATCTTCCATTTGATTCATTAAATAATTCTAAATCATCTCTCATTTCTCCAGATAAATTTATTTTTGCACCAACTCCGCTCATACACATTTCAATTATTGCTAGAACAAGTCCTCCGGTAGAAATGTCATGGCATGCGGCAACTTCTTCACATTCGATAGCATCAATTAGTTGTTCCATTCTAGGAATGAATGAATCAAAGTCAGTAGTAGGTACATTTGGGCAATTAAGGCCTAAGGTTCTATAATACAAACTAGCACCCATCTGTTGTTTATTGTCTCCTACTAGCCATATATCACCTTCATTCTTCAAATCACTAGTAATACATTTTCTGATATCATTGACTAACCCGATTCCCATTAGGACTGGCGTTGGAGGTATCGCACCTTCAGTAGTCTCGTTGTATAAGCTAACATTGCCTGAAACATAAGGGACGTCAACAGAAGTTGCAGCATCTCTTAGTGCATCACAACTTGACTTAAATTGGCCCATTATCTCAGGCCTTTGAGGATTTCCAAAACATAAGCAATCAGCTAATGAATCAATCCTGGCCCCTACAGAGGCTAAATTGCGGCAAATCTCTTCGACAGCACTCATTGTGCCATGGTATGGATTAGCTTCCATTAAGTGAGGGTTAATGTCTGTGGTTAAAGCAAGTCCTTTCCAAGAATCCTCTACAGGTTTTAATACAGATGAGTCTCCATGAACTTCTTTACCAATCTTGCCTTGAATTGGTTTAATTGCAGTAGCGCCCCTAACTTCATGGTCATATTGCCTAATTACCCAGTCTTTCGAAGCTACCTCTGGATTACTGATAATTTCCTCTATTGTTTTAGATAAATTCAAAGGAAGTTCTGGTAATTTTACAGCTTCTAGATTATTGATCTTAGGTAAAGTATAAGGTCGATTGTATACTGGACCTCCAGTTGTAAACTCTAAATCCAAATTCAAAATTTCAGTATTGTTAAATCTTACAATATTCCGCTTTTCTTTGATAACTTCTCCAATTGCAACTGCTTCGACGTCCCATGCATTACATCGATCTAAAACAGTTTTTACATTTTCAGGCTTAACAGTAAACATCATTCTTTCCTGAGATTCAGAAACCCAAATTTCCCAGGGTGCCATATTTTTTAATTTTAAATGAACTTTTTCTAAGTCAACTTTTGCACCAAAACCAGCATCTAAGGCAAGTTCACCTACAACACAAGAGAGACCGCCCCCTCCTAGATCTTTCATTCCAGTTAATAGTCCTAATTCATTTAATTCTAAGCATAAATGCATCAAAGGTTCTTTTGTAATGGGATCGCCTAATTGAACAGCTCCAATATCATCATCAGATCCAGCATCTAAATCTCTTGAAGCAAAAGTAACGCCGTGTATTCCGTCTCTTCCTGTTTTTCCGCCGGCCAAGATATAAATATCTCCAATATCTCCAGCATGACTATGAATCATCAAATCTTTTTTTACTATTCCTATGCAACCTACATTTACTAAAGGATTTCCAGTGTATCTTGGATGAAAAGCAACTTGTCCAGCTACGGTTGGAATTCCAACTCTGTTCCCGTAGTCTCTAATTCCTGCTACGACGCCACTCATTAGATATTGCGGATGTTTAATCCCGTCTGGAAGCTCATCACGAGGCAAGTCTAAGTTTCCAAAAAAGATAGGATCCACAAGTGCAATAGGTTGTGCACCCATGCATACGACATCCCTTAGTATCCCTCCAATTCCAGTTGCAGATCCTCCGTAAGGATCTAATGCAGAAGGATGGTTATGTGATTCTAATCCGACAGCATAATAATGCTCATCATCAAATTCCATAATGCCAGCATCTTCACGTGCGATAACTTTTTTTGATGTTTTCAATCCAAAAACAGTTTCTTCTAAAACAGGTTTAGAAGATTTATAGCAGCAATGTTCAGACCATGCTTGATCGATAGCCTGTAGTTCAACATCCGTAGGTTTTCTTCCTTCTTTAGAAAAGTATTTTTTTACATTTTCCATTTCATCATTTAGTAAACCAAGTCCTAACGATTTTACAATTTCACCCGAATCAGAGTTCTCTAAGTCAACATAAAAAACATTTTCCAAATTTTTAACAGGTTCAAGCATTTATTATGCCACCGAAATAGAATATTCATGAACTACTGGATTTGCTAATAATTTTTTGCATATTTCCTCAGCTTCCTTAATTGCTTCAGCTTCTTTCTTATCAATAATGATTCTGTAACATTTAACGGAGTCCACTTTTTTAACGCTATCAAAGCCTAGTAAATCTAGCGCTTTTTTCACATTACCGCCTTCTGGATCAGCCATTCCTGATTTTAGTCCAACCTGTATTTCGATTTCAGTAGTCATAAAAGTCTAATATTACAGATTGAGGCCAGAATAAAAATTAATCGGCATAATTTTAGAGTTAATCTAGGAATCAGATAAGATTAAAATTGTCCAAAAGAAGTATAGCAAGCAAGGTTTGAAACCCTGCAGCAATATCGTCTAATAAAATTCCATGTCCTCCATGAAGTTTTTCTAAATTTCTAGCAGGCCATAATTTTACTACATCAAAAACACGGAATAAGATAAAGGATAAAATCCAAATATGATTTTCCATTGAAAATTGAAGTAAACTCAATGAAGCAATTATAATTAGATATCCAATAACTTCATCTAGAACATATATTCCAGGATCGCCTCCGTATTTTTTTTCAGCCCAAGGTGCTAATATTAAACCAAAGTAATACATTATAGGAATTAATATTAGTAAAGCATATTCTGCATTGTTTCCAATATAATTAGTTATTAAGAATGCTAGTACAACACCGCCTAAAGTTCCAAACGTCCCAGGAGCAATAGGTGCTCTTCCTAAAAAAAAGAAAGATAAATAAATTTCTTTGAATAACTCTTTATTCATCTTTAGCCTCAACCCAAAAATGGTTCATTCTTTGTATAGCTGTTAGATTTCCTAAAATTGCCAGCACAGCAACTACAATTGTAATGATAGTCTCAACATCACCCATCAATTCACCAATCAACAATCCCATCCCTAAAGTAAACCACCTCTCGGGCCTTTCAATTAATCCAATACCTTCTTGTGAAACACCTAGTCTTTCGGCGGCTGCACGGCAGTATGATGTTTGAAACGCTCCAATCATTGCAGCCATTGCCCACATTTGCCCCGAAATAAATTCAAGGCTTTCAATAGGCAAAGGATTTACCCAATCGCAAAGAATTAAAGCACTAAAAGCGATGCAATCAGCATATCTGTCTAAAGTTGCATCTAAGTATCCTCCTCTTACCGAGCTGGTTTTTGTTGCTCTTGCAACTAATCCATCTGCACCGTCAAAAAGAGACGCAATCATCCCTACCAAAAAAGCGTAATAAATATTTTGATCGTATAATAGCAATGCAGCATACATAGTCAAAACAACTCCAGAAATTGTGATGTGATTTGGTCTAATTCCCAGTTTTCCTAGAATTTTAGCAAGAGGGTCAAATAGTTTTCCGGCAGCAGTTTTCAAAGTTTTACTGAGCATTACAGTTAAGTGTTATGGGAGAGGCTCTTTTAGTCCCTTGTCCAATGAGCCTGTAGCTTATGGACCGAGACCTAATAAAACAACAATTAGAATATGCGCTAGAAGGAACAAACTTTGATGACCAAGGAGAGTTATACAAAGGTAAAGTTCGAGATAATTACATCAACGAAGATACCATAACAATGGTGACTACAGACAGAATTTCTGCGTTTGACAAAGTTCTAGGTACAGTCCCTTTCAAAGGGCAAGCCCTTGTAGAATTAGCAGACTGGTGGTTTGGAGAAACTGCAGATATTGTTGCAAATCATATTATTAAGCGACCACATCCAAATGTTTGGAAAGTCAAGAGATGTGATCCTATACAAGTAGAAATGGTAGTTAGAGGTTATCTAACTGGAGTAACATCCACTTCAGCTTGGACTGCATACCAGAAGGGAGATAGAAATTTTTGTGGTAATGAATTACCAGAAGGTATGCGTAAGAATGAAGCCTTCCCTGAGCCAATTATCACACCCTCAACAAAAGCTGCACAGGGAGAACATGATGAATCGGTAGCTCCATCTGAATTGTATAAGAGAGGAGCAGTCGATCCTGGGTTGTACAAAGAATTAGCTAGAATATCAATGAGATTATACGAAAGAGGAGTTTCTAGAGCTGCAGATCATGGGATGATATTTGTAGATACAAAGTATGAGTTTGGTATTTCTAAGGGTAAAATAATGCTGATGGATGAAGTTAACACTCCAGATTCAAGTCGATATTGGATGAAAGAAGATTACGAGGCACGTTTTGAGAAAGGTGAAGAACCTCGTAAATTGGATAAAGAATACGTTAGAACTTGGCTTTCAGAACAAGGGTTTACAGGTAAAGGTAAGCCGCCTAAGTTAACAGATGAGATTCGCGTTGAAGCTTCTGCAAGATACATGGAAGTCGTTGAAAAATTTACTGGAGAGCCTATGCCATTAGACGTAGGACCAGTTGACAAATCAATATACTCAATACTTAACCCGTTTGCTTATTAGTTTAATAGTCAGCTTTATATCATATGCTCGAGATTTGCAAATTCCTAGAGGCATATTTAGTTATGAGCCAAAAGAAATCTAACCAACAAAAAAAGCCAAAATCAGAGATTAAATTGGCTGAAGAGCGATTTCAAAGTTGTGTAGTAAAACGTAATAACCATAATGATGAAGCTCGGACTCTTCGTGATGAAAGGAATGCTTTACATGATCAAAGAGGAAAGATTATGGAAGAAATCATGAAGCATAGGGAAGAAATGAAATCAAATACTTCCGCTAAAGCCAAACATCAGAATGTTAGAAATACCGCACAGGAAAAAGCTAAACAACTAATTTCAATAAAGCAACAGAAAAGAGGAAATAAAAAAGGTGGAAAGTCTCTTACCGATACAGTTCAGGCATTACATTCAGAAATTCTTAATTTAGAAAGAAGAAGAGAAACTACAGAAATGCCAATTTCTAAAGAGAGAGAAGTGATGGAAAAGTTAGGAATATTGAGGAGAAGTTTGGGAGAGCAAGAGAGCGAACTTGCAACTCAAGAGCATTTAAACTTAGAAGTATCAGAATTAGATGCAGAAATAGATTCAGAATTCTCCAAAGCCAATGATGAGCACAGTGAAGTTATAGTTCTGGCCAAGCTTAATAAAAAAATATACAAAAAGGTTAGTAACCTTATGAAAGAAGCTTCTCATTTATCTACAGAAGCAGATAAAAAGCATAAAGAATTTGTAAATGTTCGTAAGAAAGCTGACAATCAGCATTCTAAGGCTATGGAAATGCTAGAAGCATTGAAATCACACAGAAAAACGGCTAACGAAGAAAGACAAGCTAGATGGAAAGTAGTTAAAGATCATAGAAAGAACATAAAGGATGAATTATATAATCCTAAAAAATTAGAAACTGCTGCAGATGATGCCTTGCAGCAATTAATGTCTGGCGGTAAAATAAATCTTTAATGGACGCCATAATTCTCGCAGGTGGATTTGCTAAGAGAATGTGGCCATTAACCAAAAATAAGCCTAAACAACTACTTGATCTCGCGGGAAAACCAATGCTTGATTATGTCCTTGATTCTTTAGATAATCTTGGTTTTGAACGAGTAATTATTTCAGTAAATAGTTTTTTTGCGCCTCAATTTCAAGATTATTTATTTTCTAATTCTAAGGATAAGAAAGTAGAATTATTTATCGAAGAAAGTACTAATGAAAACGAAAAATTAGGTGCTTTAGGAGCTTTAAATCTTTTATTCAAAAGGAAAAAATTAACAGGTCCAGTTTTCATAGCAGGAGGTGATAACTTATCAGATTTTGATTTAATTAAAATGGTGGAGCTGTATGAGAAATCGAATTCAGATGTTATTGGTTTATTTGATGTTGAAAGTATAGAATTAGCAAAATTATACGGTATAGCTAATTTAGAGGGAAACAGAATTACTGATTTTGTTGAAAAACCTTCTTCTCCTCCATCCACCTTGGCAGCAACAGCTTATTGGTTACTTTCGGAATCAGGTATCGATAATTTTTTGACATACATAGAAGGTGGAGGAGATAGAGATGCAATGGGTAATTTTTTAACTTGGAATGTTAAACGTAATCCAGTTTTGTCAGTATCATTTAAAGGAAATTGGTATGATATTGGCGGTTTAGAATCTTATTCAGAGGCGCAGAATTGGTTAGAAAAAAGACCTTAGGTTTTTTTTAGAACGGCTGTAGTGTTGAGTGATGGCTAGTGATTTATCTATACTTGGAGAAGTTCTTGTCATCAGTTCTTTAATTATTTTATCATTGGGATATTTTTTCTCGAGCAGGGCCCATATTATTTTTGGTAAGAAGTTTCCTGTAAAAATAGGTCATAATTTGAATATAATAGGTTGGTTACTTCTAGGTTTCTTTTGGTGGATACAAGTAGAGCATTACATTCTAATTAATGATCCAGCAAACGGTTTTTTCTGTGCATTAGCGATGCCATTTTTCGGTTATTTGGCTATACATGAATATCTTAGTATACGCTGGAATGCTAACTATGAACCACTCAGATGGTTAGCTGCAATGACAGTTGTTGCTGGCGGAATTTATTTTTTCGTTGAGCGCGTTCCTATTCTCTCAGGTTGGTTAATCCAAATAGTTGCGGAGCAATCAATATGGATATTAAATTCATTTGATATTCCAACATCTTTGGGCAATCTAGATTACGGTGATGGTTCAAAATATTACAGACCTGCTTCCAATCACGAAGAAGTTCAAATTGCTATTGAAGGTGACGAATGGCGCAATCCCGATTCAGTATCATTAACTATTGTATTAGCATGTACAGCTTTACAAAGTATGATAATATTTGTTGGCGGGGTTGTTTGTACTAAGGCTCCAGCAGATAGAAGATTTTATGCATTTCTTGCCACAGTTCCTGCAATTTACTTATTAAATTTAATTAGAAATGCAGTTGTTATTTGGTTAACATATGAGCACGTCTGGGGAGATGAAACTTTCTTTTATGCTCACGGAGTTTTAGGCAAAGTTGGAAGCTTAATTGCCTTAGTATTTTTAGCAATAGCTGTATTTCACTTTTTACCAGAAATGCAGGATTCCATATTAGGAGTAATTGACCTACCTCTTAGAAAAGCTCCGGATGGTTTACGAGGACTTCCTTTTGCTAAAGGTATGCCGTCTCAAGTAGCATATCTCTTAGTTACTGGTTTGGTATTATTTCCATTTGGCTTCTTTTCAACATCAGTTGAAGAGCAAGGTTTTGATTCGAATCTTCCTCTTGAAGGTATGTATACATTATCGATAATTTGTTTATTAGTTTCTTTCTTTTTGTTGTATTTTTACCGAGATCCTGAAAGAAAAATTGAATCTGGAATTGTTAGTCCTGCTGATGGACTTGTACAAAGAGCAGAAATAAAGAGCGGAATGGTCCGCCTATCCATTTTTATGAATGTTCATAATGTACACGTAAACAGATCACCTTTCGACGGGAAAGTTTTGTCTATTAAGCATAAATCCGGAGGTTACCTTCCAGCTTTTCACAAGGATTCAGACAAGAACGAGCGTCTGATGACTAAGATAGAGACCTCCATTGGAGTAATGAAAGTAATTCAAATAGCGGGAGTTTTAGTTAGGCGAATTGTTAGTTACGTTAAACCTGATACAGAAGTTACTAAGGGGGAAAGAATAGGCTTAATCCATTTTGGTTCTCGTGTTGATTTATCATTTGAATCTGCAGGAATAGATATCTTAGTTAAAAAGGGAGACAGGGTATTGGCTGGACAGCAATTGGCAGAATATACGCCGCTATCATCTTTATCAACAACAGAAAAATTATTTGAAGTTCCTAAACGTATGTTCTCAAAATTGCAAGCTACTCAAAGAGAGGATTGAATGTCCAGTCTTAAGCAACTTTTCAAACCATTAACTTTGATTTCGTACGCAGATATGGCAACACTTTTCAGTGCATCTTTAGGTTTTTTAGCTATAACATACATTATAGACGGTAGTGAGAAAAGTTATATCGTAGCTATGTTGATTCTACCTTTGTGTGCAATTATTGACGGGATGGACGGCGCATTAGCACGTAAATTTGGCACTAAGCACCATTATGGGAAGTACTTAGATTCGATCTCAGATTCAATATGTTTTGGCTTAGCTCCATCTATTTTGGTTTATTCTTTGTATTATAATTTAGAGAGAGGTCCTGCAATAGACATTTTTGATGACAATTTCGAGGTTAATTTTAGATATAATTTAGGTAACATTGTAGCAATATCTTCAGCACTATTAATTGCACTTCTAAGTATTATTAGATTAGCCAATTTTACCATAGGAGACCAAGGTAGTAATGAATATTTTTCCGGGTTACCTTCCCCTGGATTAACTATGTTTATAGTAGTAATCTCAATTAAGTATTCACAGATTAATGATTATAATAATACCCTAATTCCCTTATCTATTGGTTTGGTTTCATTACTGACTGCATCAACCATACCTTATGCTAAAGCTAGAAAACAATTTAAATTTCCTATTCTTTTTGGGCTAATATTTTTAATAATAACAATAGTTCTTAGATACTTAGAACAAGCATTTTGGCTTACAATGTGGCCCTTAGCATTACTTTTGTACTTAGTTTATTTCTTGCTTTTGCCAGTACTAATTTTAAACAAATACTTTGATTAATTTTTTCTTCTGAAAACAATCAATGCTAAGATACCTATAACGCTCAAGAACGAAGGTCCAGGAAGTAAAGAGTCCTCACCTTCAGATATAGTTTCTTCAGATATGGTATCTCCTTCGACTGTAACAGTTAGAGTAACCTGGTCTAATACCTCAAAAACATATCCTCCGCTCGAAGATTCAGTTGCAGCTAAAATATTCAAAGTATAGGTATATGCTCCAGGTAATACTTCTCTTGCAATAACTGCTAGAGCACCCCAGTCGAGTTTCTCACCAGATTTTACTTTTAGAGGGTAAAGTTTAGTATCAGATGGAGAAATTGCAATTCTCCATTCTTTATTATTTTCATCAAAATAAAGATCCGTATCTTTAGAACCATCTGGCATGATTAATTCAAGAGCAACATCTACATCTACAGTACCTTTATTTTCAATAATAAATCCAGCAGATGTCGTTTGTATCTTTGAAGCTTCTATAGTTATTTCAAAATTAGCTGAATTTAGACATAAATTACTGTAGTCTGCAAAACAAAGATCAACGTCCTGTATCTCCTCAATAGGCGTTTGCACAATAACATTAGCAAAAGCCCTTCCTAATTGTTCACCATTGCTATGGAAAGCTTCTACTTCTACTCTATAGTTATCATCGGGAGTATTTAGAGGAACATTTACGTTTCCATTAAATGTGTCGCACGTTATGTCTAATTCAAATGGTGTCTCAATATCTAATGTATACCAGTCTTTTGCGGTTCCATCAATTAATAGGTCTATTGTTAGTTCTGTATTTCCATCATTACATATTTGATATTCAAAAGTTATACTTTCTCCAGGAGCAACAGTCTGTTGAGCAGAACCTCCAATAATTCGGAGTGAACCATCTACATCTAATTCTTCTATCTTCACTCTGATTGTTTTATCATTTTGAGCAGATTCGTCTCCTCTAGAGGTAGCTACAATTTCAATATACACATTTCCATCGTCCTGTTCATCAGGGATAGTGATTAATCCATTGACTGTAGCTTCACCGTCAGCACTGATAGAAATACCATTATCTTCGAATTCAATCCATGATTTCTCATCGCCTATAACATCAAGATCAAATGTATCTGAACCATCGCCATTGTTATAAATTGTAACGCTAAAATCTATACTCTGCCCTGCTATGGCTTCGGTATTTGTTGGACTTACTACGATTTCTACTTCATAATTTGTAGGATTATCAGTTACATCTATTGTTAAGTCTAATGTTTCAGTAATATCTCCTGCGTTTAGTGTAATAGTTAAATCATACAAGCCATAATCAGCATCATCAGGTATTGTAATTTGTAATTCAATATCCTTACTTTCATTACTCTCCAGTTCCATTTGACTTGTCATAGATCCCCAGTCTTCTGCAGTACCTACCATATCGAGATAGAATGTATCAGTTCCTGAAGCTCCATTTTTAATAACAATGTTAAATTCTAGTTTTGCTCCTGGTTCACCTTCTTTATCTTGATTAAAAGTAGATAACTCAGGCAAATGAATCATTTCGACTTCGAAATCGACTTCCTTGCCGTCATTTCTATGATTCTCATCTTCTTTTGTAGTTTCTACAATAATTGTGAATTCATCAGGACTACCGCTGTTCCATTCCCATTCCAAGGTTTCTTCGTCTCCGGATTCAAGTGGGCCGTTAATCAATTGATTTTCATTCCAAATCTCAATACCTTCAGAGTCGAGAACTGTAGCTTTGACGTCAATACCAGCTTGAGTGTCGGAGCCATAATTTCTAATTATACTTGAAAATGTAATAGTTGAATTCTCTTTTGCATCACCTTCTAATTTAAGAACTTTTACTCCCACATCATCAGCAGCTGCGGAAGCTCTTAACCAGTCAAGAGCTCTGCCTACCATATCTTCACGATCATTTGAAGTATTAACTTTAGCAAATGTAAAAGGAGATACAATCAGCCTGTAATCACCCTCATAATGTAAAGACATGTTGAATACCTGTGCAGCATCATCCCAATTATCCATTCCACTTTCCATATCATCAGATAAATGGCTTGTAGAGCCTCCATTAGATGTCAATTCTACATCATCAAAGTACCATCCTTCATAAGTATCGATAACACCATCAGAGCCAAATCTCCATTTTAACTTTATTTCTTCACCTGAAAAGTTGGTCAAGTCAAAGATAGCCTGTACCCACCCACCAGATTGTCCGTAATATCCTGGTTCTCCATCCAGCCCACTAACAGATTGAGCAGGATATCCTCCATTAGGCTGTATTACTTCCCAGGTTTCACCACCATCAGTAGTAATCTGTACATTTCCTCCATCGTATGCATAACTTTCACTTTCAGTATCGTAATAATGTTGGAATGATAGTTGAGCACTGTTTCCTAGAGAATAATCTTCTGAAGTATATACTGAATAATCCCATCCGTTACCATATTCTCCACTTCCTTTAGATTCATCACCTATCCACATAGAATGAGTTGGACTATTTGCTTTTCTATTTGGATCATTAACAGTATTTACAATGTGCCACCAATTACTTCTATCAGTATAAAATGCTCCGACAGCTTCTTCTCTTGGTCTTATCCAATCGGCATAATCAGAATAATATATGCTAGTATCTCCCATGCTGTATTCAGCATCACCAAATATTTCATCGCCATCTACTCCGATAAGAGGGTCAGGAGTTCCGTCATTGTTTCGAATATAATCTATCATAAAATAATCATATTCAAATTCACCTGCTTCTCTTGGACCATCACTTCCATTGAGAGCTGTTAAAAATTGTTGACCCATAATCCAAAGACTTCCGCCTTGATCTAAGTAATCACTGATACATTCTTCCCAATTTGTGATATTTCTTTGATTGTGATCACCTTGAGTCCATATTACTACATCATAATCATCCATTAAATCTAAAGTAGGATAAGGCCCTAGCTCCCCATAGGATCCTAATTCACTATCATAAGGTACAGTGTAAACATCATAACCTCGACTTTCGCCCTCAGTGAAATATTGTTGTAGCGAAAGTTTCAATCGATTATCTATTTTGTCAACGTCTTGATAATTATTATATCCGTTATTTTTACCAAAATTTGCATCAATTAATAGAACTTTATCTCCGCTTTCTTGTGAATAGTAGAATGGAGTTGCAGAGATATCACTGTTATCTTGAGTTTCAGGATCATCTCGACTTGTTACAGTTACAGTAAAAGCATGTTCATTACCAGTTGGTTCAAGAGTAGGTGCAATGACAATTACGCTGAAATTTTGGCTTGAACCGGAACTCAGGTAAATTGAACTTACGTGTGAAATGATTTTCCAATCATCGTTCTGTTCAGATTCTAACGAGATATCATAATATCCACTATTTTCTCCAGTATTTGTAGCAGTAAAATTAAAAGTGACAGATTCCCCGGATAAAACATCTTTAGCTTGGTCTTGTACTGCTAGAGCAACATTATAGCCGCTTTCAGCTATATCTATATTTTTTTCTTTTGGATTATTGCCAGCTCGTTCGTCACCGGACAATAGAGTTTCCACTCTTATTGTATATGTTCCTTCAGGGCCACCTTCCCAGTTCCATTCTAAAGTTGAGTTTGTTTTTGAGTCTAATGAATCTATGGTCTGAGTTTGATTATAAACTTCAGTCCCATCATCTCTTGTAACAGTACCTCTAACATTAAATTCTTCTTGGTCATTAGTTCCAAAATTATAAATTTCAGAATTAAATGTTACAGCCCTTCCAGGTTTTGCTGTATCTGGAGAATCTAATTCTTTAGTTCCAACATCATTTGGTATTGGTGGAAGACTGTAAACTGCAAAATTATCAACATATAATCCCTCAAGTTGAGTATATGTGTTTGATTCAAATCGAATTCTGAATGAAACATCGCCTTCATATTCACTGACATCACTTTCGACGTAAATCCATCCATTTTCATCAGCACCTTCATACTCACTTGAGTAATCTCCATCATCTCCAGGGATAGTTTCCAATGTTTTCCATTCTCCTGAATGATTTATTTCTAAACTAGCTGAATCTGAGGGTCCATCTATTGCAAACCATATCATTGAAGAAACATATTTTTCAGATCCTTCCCCTATATCAAACATTGGAGATTCCAAAGAATCATTCAATGATGCACTATATCTCTCAGTTTCTGGATTGCCTAAATACCACGAATAATCGCCCGAATATGATTTATTGCTATAATAATTCCATTCACTAATTACGACGTCGGCTTCCCAGTCGCCATCTCCATCTTCAAAATCGTCTTCGTATGTAGTAGTAGCTCCATTTTTAATTGTAAAATCATCAATATACCAGCCTTCGTAGTTATTTACGGACGAGTCCGTACCAAATCTGAATTTGAAATAAACATTTTGACTAGAATATTCATTTAATGTAAACGTTTCAGTTATCCATTGTCCTCCTTCATCATTTGGCCCGCTGCCAGAGTAACCAGGTTCACCATCTAATCCAGTTACAGAATCTGCAGGGTATCCATTATCAGGGTTAATAACAGTCCAGTTTTCTCCATTTGTTGAAATCTGGACATTACCTCCATCCCAATCTGTTGAATCTCCACCACCTTCCGTGTCATACCACATACTAACTTGCATTGAAGGATTTGTTCCTAAGGCAATATCATCTGCAGTATACATGGAAAAATCCCAATTATTATCATATTCTCCAGTTCCCTTAGATTCATCACCTACCCACATAGCGTAAGAGCCACTATTAGCTTTACGATTTTCGTCTTCATCAGTATCAATTAAGTGCCACGGATTACTCAATGATTTGTAATGACTCCAGCCATCATTTCCGTCGTCCATGTCGTCACTAAATTCAACATCAACACTTCTCATCATTGAATCAATTATATCATTTTCAGGTATTTCATCATCTTCATCTATGACTTTAGCCTCAAACCAAAATGTACCGTAATCATCAGTTTCCCACTCCCAAGTTAATGTTTCGTTACTGCCCGGAGCTAAATCATCAATATCTTCATTTCCTAGATTAGCAATTACATTTCCCGCACCATCAAAGATTTTCCCACTAACTTCAGAATTCATAGTTACGTCCCCAAGATTGGTTACAATAACACTCATTTCTCTGTCTTCTTCTTTTTCAGCAATCATTGGAGTTACTCTAGCAGTACTTAATCCTAAATCGTATGTAACATAAGTATTTACATTTATTATTTTTTCATTATTTTCTTCCTTTTCATCCTCAGAAATTATTGCCTTACTTTTAATTTGGTATTCATAATCTTCATCGTTTGGAGTGTCCCATTCAAATTCAACATTAGTTCCACTTCCTGAGCTTAAATCCTCAATGGTGTAAGATTCTGTGAATGTATATGAACTGTTCGAACAAGTAATCTCCAGAGTTACTTGGATATCCTCTTGATCCTCTGTACCTCGATTTCTCACGGTAACATCAATTATGTTCTCGGTATTAGGTTCTATAGTTTCTTCATTTTTAGGAGTATTAAATCTACTCAAACTTACATCATTTTCTAGTTGTTCGAGTAAATAGTCAACAACACTTTCCATAAATTCATCTCTATCATCACTGCTTGTTATTGAGCTAAAATCAACGGTCATAAACACCATTTTGAATTCGTCTTCAGTTCTTATAGATGAAATATTGTAATCGCCATTTGAGCTTAGAATTTTTTCAAAGCCAGTTCTTGGATTAATATCATCAGCATAATCTGAGCTTATTGCATCAGCGTTATATTCGGCGCCATTTGTTATGGGATCATTTTCGACTCCATAAATTATGGATGGAGTTGCTCTATCATTATCTGCATAACTCACTCCAAGATAATCATATTCAAAATCCCCTTCATTACGTTCACCATCAGTACTATCGAAATCATATAAAATATCCATACCTACAACCATCATTGCTCCTCCTCCTTCGAGGTAATCAGCTACAGTTTCCTTATCGTTATCTGTAAAAGTTACATCTGTGTCTCCGCTTTGGTAATCAAGTCCACATGCCCAAATAACTACTTGGTATTCGGACAAGATATCTATATCCGGAGCGTCAGAACTGCTGTTTACTCTGATAACATCATATGCTATCTGACTTGTTAAATTACCAAGCGAATCTGTGAAGTAAGTATCGGTTTCAGTTCTCGTGCCTCCGTTATTAGCACTGTTATCATCATCTAAAAATAAGATTGGAGGATAGGCTGCAGTAATACTTTCAGTAGCTTCGTTATTATCTTCATTGGATTCAGTAATTACTTCTTCTTCATCAACAATGACTTTTATTGTGTGTGTACCTCCTACAGCAGTCCATACAACTTCAGCATCGGCCGTATCACCTCCAGGAATGGTAATAGTATCTTTATCTATGAAAGTCCCATCTGAAAAAAAACTAACGTTAGTAGTGACGCTCAAAAAGCCACTTGTTCCACCGTCATTTGCAATTACTGCAGTAACAGTTATTTCATCTCCACCAGTAGGAGAATCTTCACTAAAAGTAATTTCATCTATTGATAAATCAGGATCATTTTCATCGGCTATTGTGTTCATTGCCGATAGTGGCAACATTAGCATGGCTAGCAATAAGGCAGTTATTTTACGAGACATTTTTCTCCGCGGTTGCCTAGGCAGTACAGATATAAAGGTGTGTTACACCCTACGGGTGTAAATTTTATGCATTAATTTTGAGCCCTTTTCTAAGGGTTTTTCCCCATTATTTTCCCATTCATTTCCTATTCCAGGAAAATATATGCAACTATCTCCACTTACATTATCTGGGACTAAGGTCATATCAATACAATCAGCTAAATCCATAGCCTCTTTGTAAATGCCAGCACCTCCTATAAACCAAATATCACCTTCACAAGAATCTACAGCCTTATCTATGCTTGTGAAGCATTCTACGCCTTCAAGTGAACTTTTTGTTATTACTATATTTCTTCTTTCTGGTAAGGGCTTTATTGGCAAAGATTCCCAAGTATTCCTGCCCATAATTACAGTTTTTCCAATAGTCAGTCTCTTAAATCTCTTTAAATCTTCAGAATAATACCAAGGAATCGCGTTATCTTTTCCAATAACTCCCTCAGGTGACGTTGCTACTAGTATTCCTCTCATACGGCAACTTTGAAAGGTATAAATGGCTCAGGATTGTAATTTTTCAATTCAAATTTTGACATTATCGTTTCAGTATCTTTATCTAATAAGTTCATTACGTCATCTAAGGTTTTTATGCTTGTATCAATTTTAAGTTCAGGTAGATTTTTTATCTTCCTTTTTGTTTGTTCTATAAGTCCAGGGATATGGTCGTATTCTTGCATAGTTCCATCGGCTTTTTTAGTGTATATATGAGCATCAACTAAAGTGTGTCCGAAGGTACCAACTTTCATATCTGATAAATGAGCAAAAAGGTGTAACAAGAATGAATAGCCTGCAATATTGTAAGGAACGCCTAACGCCACGTCACAACTCCTTTGAGTTAAATGCACACATAGTCTGGGTTCTCCATCTTTATCATATTGAACATTAAAAATGAAGAGTAAATGGCATGGAGGTAAACCACTAGTTTGAGCATTTCCTGGCGCCCAGGCACTAATCACCATCCTTCTGCTGTTTGGATTTGCCTTTAAAGTATTCAAAACATACTTTACTTGATCGTTATATTCCTCGTTTCCATGGACCGGATATTTTCTCCAAAAATTACCATAAGCACTGGGTACAAATCCTTCTTCATCTGCCCAGTGATCCCAAAATTTACAACCGTGCTTTTTTAATAGGCCGATATGCAAATCACCTGACAAAAACCATAGATTTTCTATTACAATATTCTTCCAAGAAATTTCTTTAGTGGTTAGTAGTGGAAATCCTTTGTTCAGGTCGATAGAATAATTAATATTAAAAGCTGAAATAGTGTCCACCCCCGTACGATTTTCCTTTCTAGTTCCCCGCTTGAGTACTTCGTTAACTAAGTCAAGATATTGTTTCACTGACTCCCATTAAAGTGGCCCAATAAAGGCTTATTTCTTTTAGAAAAGTATATATAATTTAGTGCAGTGTGTATTGAATGCCATTTCGAATTATAGACCATGAGTCAAATGAAATTTTGCTAGAATCTCCACACGTTTCAGATTTAATTGAATATATTGATAAACACTCGGATGAGTATCTCGTAAAAGAATTAACAATTTCTTAAGTTTTTTTACACTTAAATAACTAATATTTCTACGCTTTTAACTAACTAATATTTCTACGCTTTCAATAAGTCCGATATCGCTTTCTGTGACTCCACCTTCATCAGAAGTAGTTGAAGTGATTCTAACTGCGCCTTTATTGTAAATTAAAATTTCTGGATAATGACCAACTTCGCTAGCTAATTTAGCAACATGTTGAACAAATGTTGCGGCGGATTCAAAGCTATCGAAAGCAAATTCTTTGCGCAAACATCTGTAGACATCATCATATTCCCATCCGTCCATACCTTTTATGGAGTTAGCGACATCACTATCTTTCAATACTGCGCTCATTATACATCAGATAATAAGATGCTATATACTGTTTCACCTAATTGATTTATAAACATATTTTTAAGTGTATATTTGTGAGTACTTCTTCACCAAAGGCATTTGGACTTCGTCAGGACTTTCCATTTGTCAGAATATTTGGATTCATTTTGTCTTTATTTACAATGACAGTAATGCGATCTACGATCGATAAAATAGTTCCAAGTCCTTATTATTCTATAACAAACAGAAATACTGGAGAAGATTACATAATTTTTACAGACGATGCTATTTGGATGTTAATTTTAATGTCATTTGTTATTTTTCTTACACTTACATTCATTATTCCGATAGTGCTCTATTTTCGTGGTTTAAGCCGATGGGAATGGGATCCTACAACAGTGGTATTCTGGTTAATAATTACTTGGAGTTTATCATTTTTCTTCACGGAAATAGCTGAAACAAACGCCTCAGTTAAACCTTTGTTTTTAGTTTTAACAAAAATATCAGATGGCTCTTTTGTAGTATTTATGACTGTCTTTATTTTACGAGCTTACAGTAATTATCTAGTTCCATTGATTTCTGATTGGATAAATGTTGGCAAATCAGATACGCAGTATGGGCCATTGTTAGATATTCTTGGTTCAATTTTGATAATAGTTTTTGGTATTACAAATTTCTTATCAACATTTAATGTTGAATTTGGAGTTTTAGTTGCAGGAGTAGGTGTTGTTGGTTTAGTTATAGCGTTAGCGGCTCAAGACACCCTTAGTAATTTCTTCTCAGGAATTCTTCTTTTGCTTGATCAAGGCTTCAAGACAGGAGATATGATTTATTTTAATGATACCTATTGTTTAATTAGGGAGATAGGCCTTCGTTCTACAAAAATTTATGACATTGTAAACCACGTAATAATTATAATTCCAAATAATGCTCTAGCAAATCAGAACATATTAAATCTTACAAAGCCAGACAGATATTACAGACTGAGAATTGAAGTTGGAGTCTCTTATGATTCTAATCCCGATGAAGTAGAAGCTGCATTGTTAGAAGTTGCCAAAGAAAATTCAAGTATTGAGCATGATGATCCTACTAGAAAGCCTCTAGTTAGATTCCAAAATTTTGGCGATTCAACATTGAACTTTGCATTAGTCGCATGGATTAAAAATGTCATTAAAATGAGGCAAATAAATTCCGATCTCCATCATGAAGTATTTGCAAAGCTTAGGGCTAAAAATATAGTAATTGCCTTTCCACAGAGAGATGTTCATTTATTTCACGAGGGAGATTCTCAGCCTAAATCGGAAGAAAAAAAAATAAATACAAATGTTGAAGAACGTCAGGAAGTGGTTGTTGTAGCTTCAACATCAGATAAGCCTAATGAAGTATCTGAACTAGTCGAAGATTTACCCGATATTTTAGATGAAGATGTTAATCTAGACATAGACAAGGATGAAGAAAATATGGCTATGACTGCACTCATGGACGAGCTTAAGCTTCTTAGGCAAGAAATGAATACTATCAATGAAAGTAATCAATTATCAGATGATGAAGAAATAAATTCTCTTAAAAATCAGATATCAGAAATGGCAGAGCAGTTCAAGGATAATGAGAATGAACAATTAGAGTCTTTAAAAGAAGAAATTAATATTTTAAAGAATAATCAAAATTTAGAAGAAGAGCGCATTGCCAAAGAAGAAGAGCGTATGGAAAAAGAAGAAGAAAAACGTATGGCAAAAGAAGAAAATGCAGAATTAGACGAAGCTCAGAGACTAATCAAAGAAATTGAATCACGTAATTCTGATTAATTTATATTTCTTCATCATACCAAATAGGTGGTGTGAATAGGTCTTCCGACTCTCTATCTATTATTGGTAAACTTAAAATACTATTTTGATTAGTTCCAACTGTAACATATCCGCTACTTACAGTTGAAGGTATGTAATCATCGCCAGTTTGGCTAATAACAAGTTCTAGCGCACTCCCGGCAGGCACAACAACGTCCATTGCAAACATTTCCATTTTTGCGTTTACAGTACCAGTAACTGTACAAGGCTGTCCACACTCTCTTCCGCCTTCGTGATACCTAAGGTCCATTACCCCGTGTCCCAAGTGAATTCCTCCAGCAATTGCTAGTTCAATGTATAAATGTCCTGAAGTTTGTCCTGGAGGTATTGTTACATCTACATGGAAAGTGGGCATTCCTGAAATCCGAGTTTCATTTTCAAAAAATTCAGTTTCAAGTGTTAAAGTGTTTGTAGGTCCAACCAGCCCGCTTCCAGAAACAACATTCAATCCTTCACCTATCGGTAATTGTAAGAATTTTCTGTCATTTGCTGGCCAAGTTTGTTCAATTCTCCATCCTCCCATATTATCTTGCATTTCAACATGCAGTGCAGGTTTCATATTGCCTTCATACAAATAATAATCAAACCATTCTAACAAGTCTTGAGCCCAATCATATCTCACAGACATAGGGTATGCTTCAGCACCTCTGCCGGCAGACATCCCATTATGATCTCCGGGCCTATCAGGGTAATGATGTCCCCATTGGCCAAATAGTCCTTTAATTTCAAATCCAGATTGTTGCAATTGTTTATAGGCTGGAAATGCCATATGGGGATCAACATTCCAATCTTGCATTCCATGAATAAAATAAATTGAACCGTTATAATTTTGTATCGTTCGTTCCAGAAAGTGTCTGTCAGTCCAGTAAGTGTTGCCTGCGTAGTTTACCTCATCACCAGCTAAGTATGCAGCAGGACCATTTGCGTAGCCTTCTGCATATCCTCTGCACACAGTTTGCCAATCCTCGCTGTCTCCATCCCACCCAAATGAGCCATACACTCCATTATGCATGGCTAAGCCTCTGGCTTCCATAGATCCATTCCTCCACATTAAATCATGAACACCGATTAATCCAGATATAGGGATTATAGTTTTTAGATGCGGATTACCAAACATGGCAGCCTGCCAGGGCGTCGTTCCATCGTATGATTTTCCAACAATTCCTACGTTACCATTACTCCATTCTTGAGTTCCTAGCCAAGTTACGGCAGCATCAATACCTAATTGTTCACTTAAGCCCATAAAATCCATACAGTGATTAGATTCTCCAGTTCCAAAAACTGAAACTTGGGCTACAGCATATCCATGTGGCACCATATTTTCAATCAAGAATTTGCCAAGGCGGTTTGCAGGTGTTAACGCATCCACATCTCCGTCGTCATAGTAAGGCCCAACGTCGGCAATTACAGGAATCTTAGTTCCATTAGGGACATCTGGTAGCCAAAGTCCAAGATGAACTTGGCAGTCGTCAGTTATTGTACATCCTAGTTCACTACTTGGTAGATCAACGTCAATGAATACACTTTCAGGACCTAGTGTATCATACTGACCAGGTTCTAATGTATAGCTATAGGATCCAGTCGTATTGAAATTTTGATTCACTCTTTCCCAAACAGGGACAAGCCCATTATCATATATTGTTGAATCTTGTTCTAGAGTTTCATCGCTATTCATGTATAATAATATTGGCGATATGATTAAAATTGCAACAGTAATTATTGTAAAACTTCGCTCATCCATTATTACACAAAATAAACCTAGGTTTTTACCGATTTCTTTTTTGTTTGAGTTATGGGAGGTAGTTTTAATTTAGCTTGATGGAAAACAGCAAAAGATACAACTAAAAATCCCAAAAGTGAAATGAGTGGAATAATTATTGTATCATAAATATCATAATGTATTTCCTCGAGGGCAAGCGTATTTAAGAATGACATAATCAAGTAGAGAATAGCGAATCTGCTTGCAATTCTAGCCCCTTCACCTTTCTTTATTCCGTATGAAATCCACATTGCAGCACCTCCAAGAAATAGAACAGTAGAGAATCCGAACGACGCAAGAATGAAGAAATCAAATACAGACAAGTCATGTACTTCTTCAGTCACTAGTAATTTCCAAAATTCAATCGCACCTCCATAAAAAAGTCCAAATCCTGCACAATAGTATGGTGCTCCCCTCTCCTCTTTGAAAGTTTTTCTATTGACTCCGATAAATAGGAAAATTAAAATAATAATAGGAGATACTAAAATCTTTGATGCATAACCAATGTCTTCATTGTAAGTATTAATTCCTCCAAGAATCATAATAATGTCTGCACCTGTACCGAGAACGACTCCTAATCCACAAGAAATGTATAATTTTCTCTCAACTAAATTCTCTTCAACTTCCTTAATAATCCAAGAAAAAAAAAGCATGGCAGGTACTATGTATGCCAGCATTCCGATTACATTTCCTTGAAATATTATTGAATCCATAATCAATTTCTACGTAGTAGTGTTAATAATCCTATTGATACTATTGAGAGGCTAAAGCTAATACTTGGTGTTCTTTCATTTTCTTTTTCATTTGTAGGGGGACTAACGAAGCCCTGTAAAGTTATAGAATTCACGTGAACTTCATAGAGAGGCCTATTCAGAGGGTCATTGGATGTAGGAACTTGGGCTGCGGCTTTCACTAGTTCCATACCCTCTCTTACAACTCCAAATACAGCATATCCAGGGTCGTCATCCTGTGAGCGATTACCATTGTCTAATCCATGCTGTGACCCATCACAAATGTAAAATTGACTTGAAGCTGAGTCTGGATCTACACTTCTAGCCATCCCCACAGCTCCATTTATGTGAGTAAGATTTGCATTTGCTTCGAATGGAATATTTTCATCTGATCCATTACTTCCGCATGAGGGGTCGCTTGCAGGATAAGCTCCAACTGCAGTACAAGTTGGATCGCCTGTTTGAATGACAAAATCATCAATAACGCGATGAAAGAAAATTCCATCATAGAATGATTGATTTACTAACTTAATAAAATTGTTAACTGTCACGGGAGCCCAGTTATGAAATAATTCAATTACAATATCTCCCTGAATGTCATCCCCACCACCAATTCCTGCATCATATGTTAGACTAATAACAACTATAGGATTTCCTTGGTAAGATTGTTCCATAGGGCTTGCCTCAGAGCTCCCGTTTGGAACAAAAAGCATCAATATCAAGAGAAAGATGGTAATTCTCACAGGACACGTATTTTTGGCTAGTTTATAGCGGTTTAGTATACAGTAACTATTAAATGTCCTTTAAAGCTAGAATTGTATGGACATTAAGGTTACAGAGAATGCTAAATCGAAACTTTACGAGATGGGCGTATCTGAAGAAACGTTTTTACGTATCGGAGTAAAGTCTGGTGGTTGCTCAGGAAATACTTACGACGCAATACTCGATGATAATATGGGCGAAGTAGATGAAGTTTATTTCTCAGATGGGAATCTTAGGATAGTTTCTGATAAAGTAAGTTCAGTTTTTCTAGACGGACTGACCGTTGATTTTTCTAACGACTTAATAGAACCTGGTTTCAGACTAACAAATTCCAATGCTAAAGGATCATGTGGTTGCGGTTCCAGTTTTAGTACTGGCGATCCTGCACCTAATGTTGACGTAAGCTTCACGGTGTAAAAATGGTTCTGAGTCCAGTATCAATACTTGGAGGCGATTCGGTTTATTGCATTAATGAAGCGCAAATGAATCAAGCTAAGCAGTTAGCTGAAGAAAATCCAGAGTCATCAACTAAAATTAAATCAATGATCAAAGATTTAGAATCCGATTTTTCTAGAAATGAAAGAGCTGCACTTGCCTTTACAATAATAGATAATTTAAGAGAAAATAGAGATAAGTAAAATGGAAGAATCAATAAATGTCTTAGGAAGTAAGTTAGAATCTTGCTCAACCGATCCTATGACTGGTTGGTTTAGAGATGGTTGTTGTAATACAGACAAACGTGATCATGGTAGGCATGTTGTATGTGCAGTTATGACTGATGTTTTCTTGGCCTTTTCAAAAGGAGCTGGGAATGACCTCAGTTCTCCAGGGCCAGGTTTCTCAGGATTGAAGGAAGGTGATAGATGGTGCCTTTGCCTTTCAAGGTGGATAGAAGCATTCGATTCAGGAATGGCACCTTACGTAATTCTCGAATCTACTCATGAATCAGCTTTAGAGATGGTGTCTTTAGAAAAGTTACAAGAATATGCTTACAAAGAGAAGTAGTTTATTGATGTAAATCTTTTCTTGGGTCGTTATCAGTTCCCCAATTTGTTGCAAATTCTTTTGTTTTTTCGTACATTTCTTCAAAAGAATCCCAAACATATAGTATAGGTTGATATTTCGTAACATCATATGCAAGAGTTTCCATTTCTTCAAAATTAGGTTTTCTATATTCAACCTCACCAGATGCACATGCATGTTCCATTTCACCAAAAGAAGATAATAATCCAGG
>MIZB01000290.1_pt13 | contig 30674 bp, 31 predicted proteins | sample 888171 | NCBI WGS metagenome assembly MIZB01 (sample SAMN05440186, study PRJNA335308) | marine metagenome | isolation source: marine water
TCAWASYSARTYSTTGAAAGCTCCTTAAAGTTAAACCCAGCACCAAATGGGGAAAATGGCTGGTCCTATTCTTATAGTGAAGCTACATACGAGCATAAAGCCTTCCAATATTGGGAAGATGATGGATTATTAGCCATTCCAATGTCAACTAGTCGATGGTATCAAGATACGGTAGAAGAAGATGGTAAGATGTACCATTATCATGGATACGAGTATATTTCTAAATTAATGTTAATTAATGCCACACCAGGTAGATCTTTAGAGATATATAATGAAAACATAGATCATTCTTCATACTACGGTTCAAGATATTCATGGGATAGTCCAGATATCAAGCGAAGCATATTCATGGGCGGAGGAGATTACATTTATGCAATTAGTGAAAAAGCAGTTACAGCACACAATGTAGCAACTATGGAGAAAACAGGTTTCACAGAGTTGCCTTCAAATAATAAACCAGTCTACGAACCATATTATTACTATGAAGAAATAGAAGAGGAATCCTCTGAAAAGGAAGATTCCGAGGATTCAGGTTCAACTGAAGAGGGTGAAGGAGAAGCACCTCCTGAAGAAGAATCCAGTTGATAAGGTAAATGATTTCAGCAATTAAGTAATTTGTTAGCTTCAGAAATTATAAGCTCAATGGAGTTTTCCAGCACATGAGAATCTTCCACTTCAATTAAGTTAATTTTATTTTCCGAGCGGCCCATATAATCTTGACTTGCACTAATTGGTACTATTTCATCAGTAGTGGAATGTATTATGGTAATTGGTAAATCCTTTGGTGCAACTAAATTTTCAGGTGCATTATTAGGAGCTTCAGGCAGGTGTAAAGCTGGAGCCATAAGCAACATACCCTTTACCTGTTTAGGTTGTTGTTGAGCAACTAATGCGCATGCTAAACCACCGTAACTTGATCCTGCAAGTACAACTTCTTCTTTAGAAACAAGCTCATTTAGTATATTCACTCTTTCATCTAATTCCATATTATTAAAATCAGGTGAATTGACTTCAATTCCACTTTCTCTTATAGCCGTAACCTTACTTCCATTCGGACTGCCCCACAATCCGTGCGCCCAGATTAACATAGTACCCCAAACGCAGTCGATATAATATACAATCCTTATTGGGCATTAATGTCTCCAACATATTCAGAATATCTGAGATTAGAGGAATTGCTCAAATTACAGACTGGTGTCGAGGGAGAAAATCGTAAAATTAGTAATGATGAATTGCACTTTATTCTAGTTCATCAAAATTTTGAGTTATGGTTTAAATTAGTAATAAATGAGTTGAAATGTACAAGTGATATATTATCATCAGATTACGTTGAGGAAACAAAACTACCTCAGGCCGTACATCATATGGATAGAGTGATTGAGACATTCAAGCTTATGTCTCAGCAATGGCGTGTTATGGAGACCTTAGAACCTCAAGATTTCCTCAATTTTAGAGATGAATTAGGTACAGCCTCAGGTTTTGAATCTTTTCAAATGAGAGAAATGGAAGCCTTGATGGGTTCAAAGTGGATTGATGGTAAATTGGTTGGAAAACCTGAAAGTGGCAAATCACTGTATGATGCGACATGCGACTGGCTTGAGAGAACTCCTATACAAGGATCAGTTTATGCCTCAGAAGGAGATGAAAAACAAGTAGACAAGTTTATTACTGATTACTTGTCAGCCCACAAAAAATTATATCCCGATACAAACGAAGACGTAGTTAGCTTTTTTGATGAAGATAAATCATTGCGTAGAAGACGAGCCGGCTTGGTATTCATTGAGTCGTACCGTGATCTTCCTCTCTTGTCTTGGCCTCGTAAGTTAATTTCGACTTTAATTGAATTAGAGCAAGCTATGATTCTTTGGCGTACTTCACATGCAAGAATGGTTGAGCGTATGATAGGAAGGCGGATTGGTACTGGCGGTTCATCAGGCGTTGATTATCTAGATATGACAACTAAATACAGAGTCTTTGTTGATTTGTGGGCAGTTCGAAGTATTTTAATTAAAAAAGATGCATTACCAACACTCAAAAATAAAGAGTTTTACGAGTTTCGAGGTGAATAATTGATTGACTTAAAAGGTAAAAGAGCACTAGTTTGTGGGGGTTCAAGTGGTATTGGAAAAGCTACTGTAAATGCACTCAGTGAGAATGGGGCGGATGTGGTAATTCTATCTAGAAGCGCTTCTGGATCTGGCAATATTTCTTGCGATCTCGAAGATTTGGATTCCTTAAAATCCTTAGTCACTGAGGAAATTGAGGCTAATGGTCCGTTTCACATTTTGGTAAATAATTCAGGAGGTCCTCCGTCGGGTCCGCTTATTAGCGCTCAGCCGCATGATTTTGAAAAGGCTTTTCTTAGACATGTCTTAGCTTCACAGACTTTAGTTCAATTACTTTTGGAAGGCATGAAATCATTAAATTATGGAAGAATAGTTAATATTATTTCTACTTCAGTTAAGGAACCTATTCCTGGCTTAGGAGTCAGTAATACCATTAGGGGCGCTATGGCTTCTTGGTCTAAAACAATGTCCAAAGAATTACCTCCACAAATTACTATCAACAATGTATTACCGGGCTTTACAGATACTGAAAGACTAACAGAATTAAAAGAAACACTTTCAAAGCAGAAGGGAATAAGCGAAGAAGAAGTAGAAAATTCTTGGTTAAGCACAGTTCCAGAAGGGCGTCTCGCATCACCTTCCGAATTGGGCCAAGTAGTTGCCTTTCTTTCATCTCCTGCGGCTAGTTTTGTGAGAGGAACCAGTATTCCAGTAGATGGTGGAAGGACGGGTTCAATATAATGGATTTTGATATATTTCTTTCAATTTCGCAGACTCCTGTAGACGGAGAAACTCCTGATGAAGATACGATGTATTCGAATTTTTTTGAGCAATTAGAATCGGCAGATCAGTTAGGCTTTGGTACCGCTTGGGTTGCTCAGGCCCATTTATCGACAGAAGTTCAGAAAGCCAATAAGCAGCCCGTAGTTCCACATTGGCAAGGAGAAGTTGGTCTTTGCACAGATTTCTTTCAATTGGCACATTTAATGTTTGCTAGAACTAATAATATTCATGTAGGTTCTGCAGTAATGAGCCTTTTAACTCATGGAGGTCCTGTAGGAATTGCTGAGAGGGTTGGAGCTTTTTTAGCATTACATGGACTCAATAAAGATGAAAAGAGGAAATTGAGAATAGGCTTTTCAGCAGGTAGGTTTGAGTTTATGGCTAGACCATATGGTATTGTTCCAAGAGATATCGTTGAGGAAGCTGCTTGGCCTGCTTTGAGAGGTCAGATATTTGCTGAAGCTTCTGAAATTTTTTTAAAATTACTTAATGGTGAAATAGTCAATAGTAAAGATATAAGAAAAACAATTCTGACAAGGTCTAATTTTCGTAGCGACGATGATTGGGTACGAGTACAAGAAGCATTAATGAAGCGAGATTCTATTTCAGAATTTCCTAATGAAATACCTATTCCAAATAGATATGTCTTTGAGGATGTCAAGAATATTCCACAGTCTTGGAATAGAGAGTTATTAGATTTGATACTGGGCTCTCATGACGGCAATTTACAAAAAGAAGTTAACAGAATTAGTCCAGTTAAAGTTTTCAATTTATCAATTACTCCGCCTGAAGTAATTGAAGCAACACATGATAGAATGGCTAATCATTATAATTCCAATGGCGGAAACTGGAAGCGAAATTATATGCCTAGAACGTTGATGATATTTGTCAACGATGAGCCAAATTTATCTGAAAGTGAAAAGACCGAGGCCGCTAAGCAAGAAGCTGAAAATTCATTGAGTTCATATTGGGGTGCATTAGAAGGAACAATTGACCCTAACAAGGTATCAAAGGCGGCAGATAATTCCGTAATTGGAAATGTAGAACAGGTCGCACAACAAATAGTAGAACGCTTCCACTCTGACGATTGCATAATGACTTAGGTTTGATTTTTCTAATCATGACAGCCCTAGAGTAATAAGAAACATGGAAGCTTTCATGAAGAAGGTTGTACCTCGTGTTGAGGAATTAACAAAATGAGTCACCCTAACAGATATCAAAGAGTTGTACCCAAGTAGTCCTTTAGGAGACACTGAAGGAGATATTCCTACAGGAAGAGACGTAGAATGGGAACCTTTAGTTGATTACAGGAGAAACGGAGTTAGCGAGACAACAATACATGGAGCAGTTGCCTGGTACAGTGGAGGCAAAAACATTCATAGTTTTTGGTGGAAATGTTCTCTGTTATGGCCGTTCTATGATGAAGCCATTAATGTTAAAGGTTTTTAGTGAGGAATTATCTGATTTAAATTGGGATCAAAAAGCAATATCAGTAGCGAGTCACAATGGAACTTCTGAGCATGTTAAAGCTGCACAGTCGCTACTTCCACAATCGGATTGGGGATTAATGCAGACACCTTTAGATTTGCCGTTAGTTCAATTTGGCAGACAAGTACGAAGAGCAAGACGCTGGTATTCTAACTCATCAGGTCAACATGCCGCTATTCTTTTGGGTTGTAGAAGGAAAGGTTGGAATAGAGCAGGTTACACCTTACCTAGCCATCCATTTTTCTTTGCTTTTTTAGAAGAGATAACGACGACTTTTTGGGTTAAAGAGTTTGGAATCCTCAGTAGAATTGCGCGTGACGTGAGGATGGATTTCCTACTTTGTCAAATACTGTAAACGAATTAGGCTAGCATGTTATGCGTGGTTTAAGCTAAAGAGAAAGAATGAAAATTGGATATGGGAAGCAATGGTTACAAATCCAGATTTAGTCGGAGGGTTTAATAGACTAGATACTACAATAATTAAAACATGCAAGGGTAATGTAATCGCAAAAGAAGGTGCAGACGGACTTCTTGGCTTATCTATAATTCATGATGATTATCCCGAAGGATTGGGTGTTGTTGTAAAAATTGCACACGGTTGGAATCCACAAGCTACATGGTATGTTGCAAGAGGAATTTTGGGTGTTTTAGGCATGGAATTAAGAAATCCTTACCCTCTCAGAAGACAAAAAGCATTCCTAGTCCCGGGCGTCGTACCTAAAAAATATTTAGAAAAGTTAAAGGACATCCCAACTTGGGATGAATGGGATCCAGATAATGATCGTTGGTATTTCAATCCTGAAGACTATAAGAGTACAGAATGATTAAGGTTCAAAATTACGTAAATGGTAATTTTGTAAGCACTGAAGAAACTATCGAAGATATTAATCCAGCTACAGGGAAAATTATAGCCAATATTCCACGTTCGAAACCAGATGATATCCAAAAAGCAGTATTGGCTGCAGACAATGCTCGCGAATATTGGAGTAATTTGAATTTAGAAGATAGAAGAGTTTGGCTAGGAAAGATAGCAGATGCATTAGAATCACGTGCAGAAGAGATTGCTAAACTAGAGTCATTAGATACTGGAAAACCAATTAAGCTTGCAAGGGCGGTGGATGCATTAAGGTCTGTTGCCAATTTCCGTTTTTTTGCAGAATTCAGTAAAGACTTTGTTGGTGAAACGTTTGAGATGGATGATGCAACTAATCACGTAATTTACAAACCTGTGGGAGTGGCAGGTTTGATAACTCCTTGGAATCTTCCCTTATATCTTCTATCGTGGAAAATAGCACCCGCGATTGTTATGGGCAATACAGTAGTCGCAAAACCTTCTGAACTTACGCCGTTAACGGCAAATCTTCTTGCAGAAGTTATACACGAAATAGGCTTGCCGCAAGGTGTTGTTAACATAGTTCATGGTTTAGGACATGAAGCCGGTCAAACAATAGTATCGCATCCGAAAGTTAATTTGATTTCTTTTACAGGAGGAACAATTACAGGTAAGAAAGTTGCTGAAACAGCAGCCCCTATGTTCAAAAAATTAAGTTTAGAGTTGGGTGGTAAGAATGCAACAATTGTTTTAGATGATGTAAACATTGATAGAGCTATTCCGGAAATTGCAAGATCGGGTTTTCTTAATCAAGGCCAAGTTTGCTTATGCGGTAGTCGAATTCTAATTTCACATAAAATTTGGGACGAATTTGTAGAAAAATTTGTAACTTACATTAAGAGCATGAAGGTGGGAGACCCCTCATCAGACGATTCCGATTTAGGTGCTTTAGTATCTTTTTCTCATAGGGACAAAGTGGAATCTTACATTCATCTAGCCCAAAGGGAGGGCGGAGAAATATTGTGTGGAGGAAAAACACCGAATTTAGATTCTCCATTTGATAAAGGGGCCTTTTTGGAACCAACAGTAGTATCAAATCTTGATTATCAGAGTAGAACTTCTAATGAGGAAATATTTGGCCCCGTTGTTACTCTGCACCAATTTAAAACAGATCATGAAGCTATTGAAATGGCAAATTGTACAGATTACGGGCTAGCAGGTTCGGTCTGGACTTCAGATTCTACAAGAGGAAAAGAATTAGCTGAAAAAATCGAAACAGGGATGGTTTGGGTCAATACTTGGCTTCATCGAGATTTACGAGTTCCGTTCGGTGGTGTAAAGGATAGTGGTGTTGGAACAGAAGGAGGACGTTGGAGCTTAAGTTTTTTCTCACAGCCTGTAAATATTTGTGTCAAAGAGTAAATAATTTACAGAAATGACATCAAAAGCAAATTTTAAACTATCTTCATTTCGCCTACCGTATCATCTAAGAAACCCACATGCGCAATCAATCTATGCGGGTATTTTTCTTAAAGGAGAGAAGATAAATTATCGTAGAAAAAGGCTGAAAACTCTAGATAACGATTTTTTTGATGTTGATATTGTTGATGGTAAAGGTCCAGCAGTAATAGCGTGTCATGGTTTTGAAGGGAGCTCAAACTCAACTCATATTACTAGGTTAATGACTATAATTCAAAGATTAGGTTGGAGCGGCTATGCAATTAATTATCGTTCTTGCTCCGGAGTTATTAATGATACATTTTACACATATAATGCAGGAAAAACTGAAGATTTAGAACAATTGATATGGTACGTACGCAACCAGGACCAAAATCGGCCTATTTTTTTAGTGGGCTATAGTTTCGGAGCTAATATTTTAGCTAATTGCATTTCAAGGCCTAAATCTAATCTGCCAAGAATATTAGCTTCAGCATTAATTTCAGGTAATTATAGAATTGAACCCGGAGTTACAGCTATGGCAAAGGGTTTTTCAAGAGTGTATGAGCAATCTTTTGTATCCTCACTTATAGAGAAATATAAACTTAAGAAAGCAAAATTTCCCGATGAAGTAGATTACGATGCTTTCTTTGAATCTAAGACATTGTATGAATTAGATGAGAAAATAACAGCACCATATTTTAATTTTCCTGACGCCTCAAGTTTCTATGAAGAAATTAGCTCAGCAAAACATTTGACAGAAATAGATCACCCCACTTTCATGTTAAATAGTCTTGATGATCCACTATCGCCTCCAGATTGCTTTCCTTCCGATAAGGAATTATCTTCCCCTTTTCTAAATTTTTTTACAACAGAAAAAGGCGGACATGTAGCTTTTGTTTCCAGAGATACACCCTATTGGCTAGAAAAGCAAATATTACGTTGGTTTTTGTTCAATATCAACTAAGCTAATTGTCTTATAACTGGGTTTAATTGTAGAAACATGTCTAAAGGGGAAATTGTAATGGGAGCCCTAGCACCACATCCTCCGCACCTTGTTTATGCAGAGAACCCACCTCAAAACGAAGCTACCGCAGAAGGTGGATGGGAAGAACTTCGTTGGGGATATGAAAGATTAAGAGATAGTTTATCTGAAAAAGATTACGACGTTATAATAATTCACACACCCCACTGGGCGACATTTGTAGGTACTCATTTCCTAGGAGTTGAGAAATTTAAATCACTATCAGTAGATCCTATATTTCCAAACATATTTAGATATAATTATGACTTAACTGTAGATGTTGAATTATCTAAGGCCATTCACGACAGTGCCGCAGAAGAAGGCCTATTAGTGAAGATGATGGAAAATCCAGATTTTAGAATAGATTACGGTACTATAACCAGCGGTCATTTAGTCAATCCGAAGTGGGATAAACCAATAGTTTGCATTTCTTCAAATCGTTCGAAATTCTATTTTAATTCAGAATTAATGCAAGCTAATATGATAAAATTAGGGAAAGCAACCCGAAGAGCCGTTGAAGCTTCAGGTAAGAAAGCCTTACTACTTTCAAGTAATTCATTATCTCATCGACATTTTACCACAGAGCCTGAAATTCCTGAAGACATGAGCAAGGAGCATATAACTAATCATAATCAATATCTTTGGGATATGAAAATGATAAATCTAATGAAAGAAGGTAAAACTAAAGAATTAATTGATTTGATGCCTGATTTCACTGAGCAAACTGTAGCGGAAACTGAAGCAGGTTGTTTGACTTGGTTAATGAGTGCATTAGATTTTCCAGATTACAAGGCTACAGTACATGCTTATGGAACTGTAATTGGCACTGGCAATGCAATAATCGGTTGGGATCCTAAAAAGGCCAAGATATGAGAGATGATAACGTCTGTAAAGGAATTTTAGTTCCGGGCCTGCCTCATCCACTTCTTTGTCCTGAAAAAAATGAAGGATGGCAAAGAGTTCGTGATGCTTATGAAAAAGCTAGAGTAGAACTTGAAGAAAGTAGGGCTGAAATTTTAGTACTATACAGTACTTTTTGGCCTTCAATTTTAGGTCACCAAATACAAGCATATCCTGAACCTGAATGGACCTATGTTGACGAAGAATTCCATGATTTGGGCAGTATAGATTATAAATTTCGCATGGATCCGGAATTTGCAGAATTAGCTGTAACTAAGTGTAAAGAGCGTGGTTTACATGCCCGTACAGTTTCTTATTATGGATTTCCAATAGATACTGGTTCAATTGTAGCTCTCAAATTATTAAATCCAGAAAATAAATTACCTGCCATAATTGTATCAAGTAATATGTATGCAAATAGGGCAGAGAGTATAGTTTTAGGCAAATCAGTACGAGATGCTATCGATGCTAGTGGCAAAAAAGCTGCAGTAGTTGTTGTTTCAGCTTTGTCAAATAGGTTGCATACTGTAGAGATAGACCCTAAGGAAGATAGAATTCATTCACTCAAAGATCATGAATGGAATTCAAAATTCCTTGAATATTTAGAAAAAGGAAGGTTAGAAGATGTTTCTCAGTTATCTAGACAATTCCATAACGAAGCAAGAGTTCCAAAAGTTGTAAGTTTTAAACCATTTTGGATTATGGCTTCTATTATGGGTCAAAATAACTTATACGATGGGAATGTTTTAGCTTATGAGCCAATCTGTGGAACAGGTGCAGCAGTTGTAACATTAACCCCAGCAGAAGATACTGCAGGAGATCTCGAGTATGATGAAGATGATCCTGAATTCTATAAAGGAGATAGGGAAGTTTTAGATTTCTATGATCAACCTGGAATGGGCCCATTAGAGGAAAGAGATGGCGATTAATACTGACAAAGCAGCAAAACCAGTGGGAAAATATGTTCACGCTAAAGAAGCTGGCGATTTGGTGTTTCTATCTGGAGTGGGTCCAAGACATCCTGAGACTGACGAAATTCCAGTGGGAATCGAAGACCAAACACATGCAGTTTTTAGTAATGTAAATGCTATTTTAGAAGCTGCTAATTTGTCCATGTCAAACGTAGTAGATATAATGGTTTTTTTAACGAATATGAAAGATGATTTTTCAAGGTTTAATCAAATTTATGCAGAATATCTTGATGGATTTGAAGTTACTAGAACTACCATTGAAGTAGGCTCTTTACCTACTCCCATTTCAGTAGAATTTAAGGTGGTTGCACAAAAATGAAATTTGTATTTTTTTCTATCACTGAACATCCTTGGGGCAGAGAAATGCTTTGCCAGTTAATAGATTCAGGCTTTATTCCTTCTTTAATCATTGAGGAGAAATCAGATGGTGGGAATACAGAGAGGGAAAAGTTTGAATTTAGACTTGGCTCTAATCCACTAGCTCCAACTATGAAATCACAAATTGAAAAGCATAATATTCCCTTTGTGCAGGTGCCAATTCACAACGATGAGCATTGCATGGAGCACATTGAAAATGCTGACCCAGACTTGATTGTATTCGGCGGTACTAGAATAATTAGAGGTAAAATATTGGAATACGGTGGAAACAAAGGCGGTGTCTTAAACTCACATCCAGGATTGTTGCCTGAGTGCAGAGGTTCAGCATCTCCAGCTTGGAGTGTTCATGAAGGAATAAAAATAGGTAGCAGTTGTCATTTCTGCTCTACAGATATTGATGCAGGAGATCTAGTTGGGAAGAGAGAAATAGAAGTTAAAAGAGGAGATGATTATCATGATTTATGCTACAAAACTTCAGTCGTGGCTTCAAATTTAATGGTGGAAGCTGTTAGAGCTTTTTCAGATAATAAATTAGATGACCTACGACAGCCTCAAGGTGAAAGCCCTAATCCAGTTTTCAGATATGATTCAGAAGTTGAAAAGAAGGCCATACTGATGCTTGAAAATCAAGAATACGAGCACTACGTAGACTGAATAAATTTTATTTATGGGGTTAAAATCGTAATACATGGCATTTTTACGTCTATTTGGTTTATACTTTCTGCTAACGTTGCTAATGATGATAGTAGGATTTATTGCAGCAGGCTCATCTTACGGCATAGTTATTTTCTCAATAATAGCAATTGCAATTAATTTATTTTCATATTTTTTCAGTGATTCTATTGTTTTGAGAGCATATGGGGCTAAAGTAATTGAAAGAAACGATAATCCAAGGCTTTTTGGCATTGTTAAAAAAATATCAGATTTAAACGGTTTGCCGATGCCAAGAGTAGCAATTGTTCCTTCAGCTACACCTAACGCGTTTGCAACAGGTAGAAATCCCAAAAATGCAGTTGTTGCGGCTACCACAGGGATAATGTCAGTTCTTGATGACAATGAGTTAGAAGGCGTAATGGCTCATGAAATGGCTCATGTAAAAAATAGAGATACATTAGTTATGTGTGTTGCAGCTACAATTGCAGGGTTCATATCTTTCGCTGCTAGAATGATGTGGTGGAATAGTATGTTTGGTGGACGAAACCGAAATGTTCACCCAGGGATTATGATTCTAGTAGCTATAACTGCACCCTTGGCCGCATTCTTACTCCAGATGGCAGTATCTCGTTCAAGAGAATACCACGCTGATGCGACTGCAGCTAAATTGACTAACAAACCATGGGCTTTGATTAGCGCATTGAAGAAATTAGAAAGGGGAAATATTAGAGCGCCATTGGATTGCGGTTCGCCAAGTAATGCAGCAATGTGCATTGTAAATCCATTAAGAGGTGGAGAATTTTTCATTAACATGTTTTCAACACACCCTCCAATGGAAAAGAGAATTGAAGAATTGGAAAAATTGTGAAACAAGCATCTTTGATTATAATTGGAGATGAAATTCTTTCAGGGCGTACAGAAGATAAAAATTTAGCATATTTGGCTAAGTGGCTAGGTAAATTAGGTATTTCTTTATGTGAGGTTAGAGTTGTTTTAGACGATGAGGGGGCTATTATTGGTGCATTAAATTCCTTAAGAAAAAAATATGATTATGTCTTCACAACTGGAGGTATAGGTCCAACACATGATGACATTACAACAGAATGTGTTGCTAAGGCATTTGGTGTTGAAGCTAAAATTGATGATGATGCATTAGAAAAGATGAAGGAATTTCTTAAAGGCAAGGAATTAACGGAACCACTACTCAAGATGCTTCGTATTCCAGTGGGAGGTGAATTAATTTACAGTCCAGTTACTAAAGCACCTGGTTACAAGATAGGTAATGTTTTTGTTATGGCAGGTATTCCAAAAATAATGCAAGGAATGTTAGAGGGAATGTATGACTATCTTGAGGCTGGAGATGTAGTTAACTCTAGATCACATGATATTATGGTTGGAGAAAGTTTTTTTGCAGAAGAATTAACTGTAATTCAAGAGCAATTTTCAAATGTGTCTGTCGGTAGTTATCCATTCTCTAGAGATGGAGTTTACGGTGCTACTATAGTTTTGAGATCGTCTAACGATAGTGATCTCAATTCTTGTGAAAGACTTGTACTAGAGTTAATTAGTAAATTCTAATTTATTCTTCTTCAGATTCGTCATCAGTTGTAGCCATTTTTATCTTTGGTTTAACATCATCGTTTTCGAGCTTTTCTTTTGGCTCCGGAATCTTATTTTCATGTTCATTAGAATGCTCAGTTAATCCAGATTGTCTAGCCCAGAGAACTAAAATACTTGGTAGAACCCAAACAGAAGACAAGAATGAAAACAAAATTGTTAAAGCAGTAATTGTACCGAATTGCTGCATTGGAACTAATATCGATTGGGATAAAACTCCGAAAGACAAAACAGTAGTCATTGCAGCACCAAATAGTGAGAAACCAGTATTTTTCACAGTATTATTGACTGCCTTTTCTAAGGAATGGTGTTCTTCTAACTCTTCTATGAATCTATGTGAAATATGTATTGCATAAGTAACACCCAAGCCAATAGTTAAAGCCCCAATAAGCGTAGTCATTACATTAAGAGTATATCCAATAACTACCATTGTTCCCAAAATCCATGTAAGAACTAATAAAACTGGAATAATGGTTAGAATGCCTAGTAGAGGCTGACCATCGTTAAACCAGAAAACTGCTGTCAAAACTAAAGATGACAATGCAATAGTGTACAAAATCGATTGAATCATAGTTGCAGTTATTGTGTCCATAACTACAACGAATATTGGAGGTTGCCCAGTAGCAACTACCTTAATTTTACTACTAGTTTCTATATCCTCAAGAGGTTTAATGTCTTTATTCAATTCATCACTTACCTCAACATAAAATACATTCTTAGATTTGGTTGTAAGCATTATGTACGAAACAGTATATTCTCCAGTCTCTTCATCGTAATAAATGAAATTTTTAATCATGGAAGGTTGATTTACACCTTCTCCTACGAATACCCAATCTAATAATTCCTTTACATCTGCATCAGTATCTGGTACTCCATCATTGTCTGTATCTTTTGAATTAAACATTTCAGCAAAAGTTGCATTATAGAAATATCCGGATTCACTTGAAGCTAGATTTCTCATACCATTTAACGCTGAAAAGATGTTATTTGGGTCCCCAGAAACATAAGTATCGTCGATCAAAAGTTGTTCTTGCGTATTATCAATAGCTTGGAAAACTTGATTAGTAGCTAAATTTTCGCCACTAATGTAAATGAATGATACTTCACCAGCCGAAGCTCCAAAATTATCTTGGTAGTAGTTAAATTGTTTTACAACTTCTACTTCTTGCGGCAAGAAGTCTTCAGCATTGAATTCAGATGAAATTTGGCTTCCACCATACCCTGCAATAAGTGTTAAAACTACAAAAAATGCAAGTGTTTTTTCAGGATACTTCAGAGCCAAAATAGATCCAATACTCATAAATTTATCGGATATTGCATCACTTTCGCTCCCCATTTTTTTAGCTTTAATAATATCAATATTTGTTTGAGACAGAACATTTTTACCTTTGCTTTCGTAGTACCTATCTATAACTATTCTACAGGCAGGAAGGAAAGTTACAAAGATAATAAATGCAGATAAAATACCTAATCCAGTTTGTATACCAAATTCTTTTATTGGTACTATTTCAGAGGATAGATTTGAAAAGAAACCAATCATGGTTGTAATTGTAGCAAATAATAAAGCAGAACCAACAGAAATAATTGCAGTCTTATTGGCCTTATCAATATCACCATTTTCAACAACACCTTCTCTGTATCTCATAGTAAGGTGGATTCCATAATCTACGCCTAATCCAATCAAAAGTATAGGTATTATAGTTAAGAAAAAACTAGGTTCAAAATCAAGTATAACTCCAAAAGCAAAGGTCCAAATTATGGAAATGAATAGAGCTACCAGAGTCAGTAGCATATCAATTCTAGATCTGAAAGTTAAATATAATACTAGTAATATGAAACCTAAAACAAATGGCATTAGTCTGCTTCCAATATCTTCTTCAAATTGAGAGTTAATTTCAGCATCCATTGCGCCTTGACCTAGAGAATATGCACTTGTTCCAGTGAATACGTTTTCACGATAGTCCATTGAAATAGTACCCATTACGTTTTCTACCTTAGCAACTCTTTCTAGAGCTTGAACTGAGTTTTCACCTTCGCGGTTACTGTTGTCCAGTTTCAGCGTAATTATTGTAGATTTGGCAGTTGTAGAGTTTTCATCAAATTCTCCAAGTAATGGGACAATTGCAGCTCCTGCATAAGGGTCCTCAATTACATTTTGTAGTGCAGATTTAATTTCCTGATCACTTTTTCCCTCGTAAAGAGATCTTAATTCAGATAAATTAGCACTACTGACATTGAATTGTGAAGCTAATGAGTTTGGTAAGGAAATAATACTGTTTGCCTTTGTTTGCTGGTCGGTTAAACTGTTAGAAATATCTTCGTCCTCAGTGAATGCTATCTGAAGTTCTAATATATCGACAAATGTTGATGAGGAAATTACATCATCAGATTTTATTAGCGTTACAACGGAGTATTCAGTACTGAACTTTTCACCAATATCGGTCATAGCGTCAACAACTTCATTTTCGGGTATGAATCCAGACTGACTTGGGTCTCCAGCCTCAGGTGCTGTGACTAAAATAGTAAACATGATTGCAGTTACAATCATTATAGCTCCAATTACTACAGAAGGGTTACGATTTACTTGTTTAGCAAGGACATCTAGTTGTTCCATATTGTGCCTTTGACAAAATAGTTTAAATAATTACTGACAGATATTTAAAGGAAGATTAAAATTTAGTATTTTTTAAAACATTTATATACTAAAAATTATCTTTCTATGGATCGAACCAAATTTCCAAGGTTCATATTTCTTAACCTAATCCATGAGGGAATTGTTGCAGATACACTTAAGAGAATAACACATACAATCATTACAATAGGTAATCCGCTTGGAAAATAAGTTGGAACATAGTAAATCTCATAAGTAAAGGTTTGTAACAACCATACAGCTATAGGATAACCTATTACAATTCCTGTAACTCCTGCGATAGTTCCCATCACAAAATTCTCGGCTGATGTGGCTTTACTCAGAATAACGTCACTAGTTCCTAAGGTCTTTAGTGTTGCCATCTCTCTTTCTCTTTCCAGCATATTTATTGTAGCAGTGTTAGCAATAATTAAAAATGCCATTACAGCTGCTAAACCATAATATAAATTGATAAAAAATGTAAACAGTTCCATTAACTTATCAACCTGACCTTTTAGGTCATCTTTAGCAATAACTGCAACCATGTAGTCAGGAGATTCGTTGTTTAGTCTTGCAGCATCTCCGGTTAGATATACTCCACTAATTGGATTTATTGGCAAGTCAGGTAATTTTTCAATTTCGGTTTCGTTAAGAACTGAAGAGTTAACAGCTAAAAATTTTATCTCATCTTCCCACTCGTGTAGCCATATCTGTAGACCTTCAAGGCTCATGAAACCTCCACCAAGAATCTGTGTGTGAATAGCAGCTACTGTTAAGTTCTTCTTTTGGCCTAATAACGAAGCTTCAAAAATATCATTTACCTCTAAATCGTTCCTCATAGCAAACAAAGAATCTATAATTATTTCGTTATTAGTTGTAAATTGAGTAAATTCATTTTCAGTTGGTAAACTAAAAACATTGCCATAGTTAGATCCAATTACAACAATACGTTCATTAAATGCTCCAATTTCCCAAGATAAAACAGGGTCTGCGCTACTAATGTAATCTCTACTTTCCAATTCGTTAATTGTCACATTTTGTTCTTGGAATGAGTCAAAAACTGCAGTTCCATCCCAGCCTGGAAGATCAAAGCTAGTTTCCACCGCATTTTCTGTACTTGATAGTATAACGCCCAATGCAAACGGCGTTACTAAGGCAAGGGAAAGGCCAACAGTAGTTAGCATGGTTCTTGTTCTATTCCTTGAAAAGTTTCTAAATGCCAATCTTAAAGATAATGATAGTTTCGAGCTTATTTCCGTAATCTTTGAATCTTTAAAACTAGGAATATCTGGAGACATAGAATCAGTTATTGCAATGTTAGCAGCTTTTCTAACTGGCAAAATTATGAATACTAAACTTGATATCATACTCAAAGCAATTCCAAATAGTACTAATCTTGGAGATAAACCATAAACGATTCCAGGTATTTCGGTAGCTAAAGAATATTGGTACGTTATATAGACAGAAATTCCAAATCCAGCAATAATTCCGCCTATAGAACCGATAGCACCAATGAAGATTCCATACCAGGTATAGAAAGACATAACTTCATTAGATGTCATTCCAGCAGCTCTCATTACGCCTATTTGTTTCTTCTGAGATTGTATTATTCTGTACAGGTTTAGAGAGATTGTGCAACCTGCAATTATTAGCCAAATACCAGCAAGTTTTGGTGTTACCTGTTTGACACCTTTTTGATCATTATTTAGAATCATATAAGATTCCATATTTTCCTTTTCATATGAAGAAATAATTACATTTTCTAGAGGAGTTCCACTAAATAATTCATCAACGTTACTGTCTGATTTGATACTAACTTGATTAATCATTCCGTCGAATCCAGTTACATTTTGCAATATTGGTAAATTTACAAACATTACTCCAATTGTCGATTGCCTAGGTACAAAAACACCCTGATTTCCAGTGATAAGGAAATATTCAGCAGATACTGCGACTCCAACAACTTCTACAGTTACATTTATGGTTTCAAACTCAATCGCTTCTTGATCGATTTTAACAATACTTAGATTAAAGGTATCACCTAATCCATAACCGTGATATTTTTCAAACCTCGATTCAACTACAACAGGAATATTTCCAGACTCGGCATTAGTCGCTAAATTTCCACCTTCAGTAATTCTCAATTTGTTTATTTTTTGCTCATCAGGTAGCCCTAAGATTTCAATAATTATAGGTCCATTTTCACCTTCGGATTTACCATAAAGATGCAGTCTGGGCTGCATTACGTCTATTTGAGGTAAAATTTCATTAATACTATTATCATCATTTTGCTTGCTATACTCAATCAATTCCTCAGGAGTAGGTATTGGTATTGGTTGTAAATTTATCCATGAATCTCCTAGATTCATTTCGTCATATTGCGAGTCTACAGTTTCTTTGATGTTGTCTGAAACCTGAAAGAATGTAATAAATCCTCCAATTCCCATTGAAATAATAATAATGGAGACTGCGATTTTTGGTAATTCAGAGTATAGATCTCGTTGAAATTTTTTGAATATGATGCTCATTTAATTTTAATTAGTTTCCCTTCATTTAACTCATAAGCCTTGTCTGCAATTTCAAGATAATCGTTGTCATGTGTTGCAATAATAATAGTTGCATCATTCGATATTTCTTTGAAAAGATTTCTTACAGATTGTGAATTATTTTTATCTAGATTTCCAGTCGGTTCATCGGCTACAATAAGTGCTGGGGTTTTTGCCATAGCCCTTGCTATCGCAACTCGTTGCTGTTCTCCACCAGAAAGTTGGGCTGGAAAACGCTGTGATTTATCCTCAAGACCTACCTTCTCTAAAATTATTTTTGCATAGTCCAATTCTTCTCCTTTTAGTTCTAATCCTAATGAAGCATTTTCCATAACTGTTAGGTTTGGTAATAAATTATAAAATTGGAATATATATCCTACTGAATCTCTTCTGTATTCAGTTAATTCCAAATCAGTCATCTCAGACAGATTTTTTCCAAGTACCAATATTTCGCCACTATTCGCAGTATCTATCCCTGCAATCAAATTCAAAAGTGTTGTTTTTCCGCTTCCGGAAGGGCCGAGTAAAACAATCAATTCGCCTTTTGCAATGTCCAGATCAATTCCTGTGAGTACGGTGGTGGTATCGTACGATTTTACGACTCCAGACAGAGCTACTAACTTTTCCATGATTAACTGTAGAATATGGTATAATAAATGAATTATCTAATGCCTACAGCTAAGTTAGATTTCCTATATTCTCTACGACACTTTTCAATTCAGTTATACTCTTTGCAATAGAACGATTAACTTTCAAAATATCATCACGTTCTTTCTGAAGTTTTTTTGCTTGTATAAATAATCCTTCCATAAGGGCCCTTATTGTATTTCCAGTCTCGTCACAAGAAGGGCAAAAGTCAAATAATTCTTTATCTGTTTTGAATACTTCACGCCTAACATAGTCTTCAAGTGTTGTTAGTTCCATACTTTCTCAAAGGTCGGAGTTTAATACTTCTTTGCTTCTATATTTTTAAGTATATGATTGTATTACTTAATTTCAGTGGAAGAACCAAACTTTTTAGCTAAAAAAAATGCCCATGAGAGAGATTCTCATATCTCATTTGAAGAAGGTCCTCACATATACACAATAGATGGAGATTCAGACTATATGTCTGTTACATCTTGGAATAGTACACATTTTCCTAAATTTGATTCTGACTCAGTCATAACCAAGATGATGGCTTCTCCTCGCTGGCCTAATAGTCCTTATTTCGGAATGACTAGAGAAGAAATAAAAATGAAGTGGAAAAATGATGGTATTGTAGCTTCAGATGCAGGTACTAAAATGCATTACAACATTGAATGTTTTTATAATGAAATGGATGTTGAAGACGATGGGAGTCTCGAGTGGAAATATTTTAAAGAATTTAATGATTCATTAGAGAGAAAGCTAATTCCATACAGAACGGAATGGATGATTTGGGATAGAGAGCTCCGGCTTGCAGGATCAGTAGATATGCTTTTTGAAAATCCAGATGGTACTTTGCAAATTTATGACTGGAAAAGATCAAAAAAAGTGGTCAAAGAGAATAGATGGGCCTCTGCAATTGTAGACTGTATTTCCCATCTACCAGACGCTAATTTTTGGAAATATTCATTGCAATTAAACACTTACAAATGGATTTTAGAAAAAAGTTATGGTAAAAAAGTTAGCAACATGTTTTTGGTTTGGCTTCATCCTGATAATCCTGGTAATTCTTATTTGAGATATGAAGTAGATTCTTTACCAAAAGAAATGGAAGATTTGATCGCATTAAGATTAAGGCACACAAATTCAGGTGAAACTTCAAATCCTTTCATTGACACATCAACGATGACTTCAGTTGAAGCATCAGAGACAGTTGATAAATTAGTAGAACTTAAGGACAAAAAGAAAGAATTAATTTCAGATATGGATGCAATGCTTGACACTCTTGAAAATAAATTAGTTAATTATTCTAAAGAATCGGGCCACAATTCAATAAGTGGCAAGGATTACAAAGTAACATTTAGAGAAGATTCGAATTTTAAAATGCCCGAAAAGAAAGATTTAAGAAGATATGAGTTAGAAACTACACTTAAAGAGCTAGAATTATGGTCTCAAATTCAAGAAATGTCTGCATTTAGACTTAAATCGTTGTTGAAATCAGATGATTTATCTCCAGAGCATAAATTATCAATTTTAGAGTACATGGATGAAGAAACAAAAACTAAACTTAGTTTGAAGAAGTTGTAATTAATATATTTTACTAAAAAACCATCTTCCTATTCCATCGGCGTCATCCGAGGTCTGAAAATCACTAATGTAAGCAGGATACGTTGCATTATATGTTTTTTTCGAAGAAGGCTCAGGCTTGTCTATTATCTCCATATTTTTAACATAATATAATTTTGCAGCTTCAGCTAATATCTTGGGAATAATCATTAGTGTGCGAATAGGGTATCTCATGACCAGTTTGATTAAATTATATTTAGTTATTTTTTTACTATTCCCAGATATTCTTGCATAGAAAAAATTTTCTTTATCTTTTGAAACATTTATTCTTACATCAAGTTTTTCTTTTAATTTAGAAAAATGGAAGTTATAATCGCCTTCGACTTTATTAAAGGGTGAAACGTGAAATTCTTTCGGGACTAAGTACTCAGTTCCAACTTTAGATTTTCTTCCTTTATTCAGGATATATAGATGACCTTCACCAAAAGTATTGTGAACTTCAGCGACGTGATAAACAATATTATTTTCAGAATCTAAGCAGTAGTAAAATATTACAGGATTAAATGTATGCTTAAAGACTCTTAATGTAGTTATCATTTTTACTGTAGAATATTTTTCTTTGTGTCCAAATTTGATTAACCATTTCTTTAGCTTTTGCTTTATGCTTCCGTCACCAGATCCTAAGTGGTCGGAATCGTACAAAGTAAATACAGATCCTCTGTTATATCCAAAAAGCCTTACTTCCTTGTCTAATAAATCCAGTTCATCTAAGTCTATTACAAAAGTATAGATTGGGAAAGAAAAGTTATGTTTTACAGGTTTTGTTCTCGCATGAGTTATCGCACCTTCATATATTCTAGATTTAAGATTCACAATACACAGCCTAATTTTTCTGCAACTCTTACGGCGGAAAGCACTGCATCCTCGTGAAATCCATATCTGCAATAGCTGCCGCAAAAGTACAAATTATTTGAACCGTTTATCTTTATTATATTTTCTTGAGTAGATAGTGATTGGTGAGTATATTTTGGATGTGTATACTCAGTTTCATAGATTATTTTATTTTTGGGTATATTTCTATTAGGATTGAGAGTTACAAGATAATCGTTTTTAGTGTTTAAGCCTTGAAGTCGGTTCATGTAATAGGTGACAGATACATCATCTTGGTCCTCACTGTTTCGATTTTTAACATAATTCCAACAAGCCCATGCAGATTTAGAAGGCGGCATAATCGAGACGTCAGTGTGCAATATAGTTTTATTTTTTGAATATTCCCAAGGCTGTAATATTTTCACTTCTTGTTCAGTCATATCTTTTATCATACGATACGTTTGATCTGCGTGAGATGCGCATACTACTTTATCAAAAGATAATGTTTCTCCATTATCTAGAGAAACTAGCACACCCTCTTCCTTACGAACTACTGTTTTAACACCATTTCCCTTAATAATCTCGCCACTAAAATTATCTAGTATTTTTTGAACATAGGTATAGCTTCCACCAAGGACAGTATGCCATTGAGGTGCATTATTTAGATCTAAGATTCCATGATTATCAAAAAATTTAAGAAACATTTTTACGGGAAAATTAGCGATTTCTTTTCTTGATCCAGACCAAACGGCAGCACCCATCGGGACCATAAATTTATCAATAATATCTTTTGGAAAATCATTTCTTGATAAATATTCTCCTAAACTTTCATCTTTAAGGGCATTGTTGGCAACATCGGCCGCAGCTTTTTTTGAATATTTTTTAACGTTTAATAAAAAACGATAGTGTTTTGGACTAAATAAGTTACTTTTTTGTGAAAAATAACCTGAAATACCAGTTCCAGCATAATTAAAACCATCATTTTCGTCATAATAGCTGAATGACATGTCTGTATTTCTTACCTTAACATCTAATTTTTTTAATAGTTTCTTGAAATTTGTATAGTTTTTATCGTTTAAAACGATAAATCCAGTATCAACTCCAATTTTTTCACCATTTTCTTCCACAGTTATGGTATTTGTATGGCCTCCTATCCTTTTTTGCTTTTCAATTAATGTAACATTATGTTTTTCGGAAAGCAAATGTGCAGCAGTTAATCCTGCAACTCCTGCACCTATAATTCCAATATTCATTTTGCACTCTTTTTGAATAAATGGTGAGAGACAACCCATTCATTGCCATCTTCATAACCAAAAATTTCTGCGCAAGCAATGTAAAATAGTCTCCAAAAATGGAATTTTCTTTTTGCCATAGTACTACTGTTGCTTCTTTCAAATAATGATAGTATTTTTCTTTTGTTTTGATCCATATTATTTAACCATGCATTTGATGTTTTTTCATAGTGATCTCCAGATAACATCCAAGATTTCTGATATTCTAAATTTGATTTCAAATCTTTAAATAAATTATGATTTGGCATCATCCCTCCTGTGAAAAAATACTTTGCCATCCATGCATTATTTTGATCTCTGTCGAAATAATACGGATTTTCTTTATGCGCAAAAACATGCATGAAAAAGAGCCCGTTTGGATTTAACCAATCATTGATCAAGTTCATTAGTTTTTTAGTATTTTTGGTATGCTCAAACATTTCAATTGATAAAATTCTATCGTATTTTTCTTGCGTTCTAAAATCATTTATATCTCTAGTTATTATTTTCAGATTAGAAATATTTCTTTTCGATGCTACTGAATCAATAAATATTTTTTGTGAGGAAGAATTAGAAACGCCAGTAATCTCAGATTTTGGATATTTTTGTGCTAAGAATAGACTAAGAGATCCCCAGCCACATCCAATATCTAGAATATTCATACCATCTGTAATTTCAGCACGCTCAGAGTAAATTTCTAGCATATTATCTTCTGCAGTATCTAAATCCAATGTATTATCATCCCAAAAACAGCAACTATATTTCAGGTTTTTACCTAAGCAATATTTAAAAAATTCAGAATCAACTTCATAATGCTGATTATTAGCATCATCAGTATTCACTGCGATGCTACCAGTACTTGCCTCATTTATGAACTTAGAATATTCTTTAGTTGAATCAACTTTGTTCATCATATTTAGTCGCTCTTTACCCTGACTTCTAACGCCTCTTCTCAAAATCCAGTCAGGGATCAATCCCCTTGCAAGGAGTGGGTTAAACCACATTTGAACCGTAGCGCTTTTCTATAATCGAGTCTTCAGGCACATCGCGAATGTCCCAGACAATTCCTATTTTTGATAAAGACCACAAAATATAATGACAAATATCAATTTGGTACCATTTATGACCTTGCCTCTCTGAGTTCGGAAATGCGTGATGATTATTATGCCATCCTTCTCCTAAAGTTAAGATTGCAACCATCCAATTATTGACACTTCCATCCTTTGTATCATAAGTCCTGTATCCAAAAACATGACAAACCGAATTAACTGTAAATGTAGCATGGTAAAGAATTACAGTACTAACAAAAAATCCCCACATTAATAATTCCATTCCGTTTGTATTGTATTGACTATAGTGTATTGCCATGTAGTCGCCTAACGCAAACAAGAATACAGCCATACTAAATGGAGCGATGTAATGATATTTATCTAAAAATTTAAGTTCCGGGAATCTCTTCAGGTCTCCGACGTATTCTTCTTTAGTAGGGACATTAGAAGGCGACATTATCCATCCCACGTGAGCCCAAAAAAATCCTTTGATTGTTGGCGTATGCGGATCTTCGATTTCGTCAGTATATTTGTGATGATGCCTGTGATGAGATGCCCACCAGATAGGCCCCATTTGTGCAGATGAAGTAGCCAAGTAAGCTAAAATAAATTGAAATGCACGACTAGTTTTGAAAGTCTTATGAGAAAAAAACCGATGAAAACCTGCAGTTATTCCAAACATTCGAATAAAATACATCAAAAAAACCATGAAAAGGGCAAACGGTGAGGGTGAAATTGTAAGAGCAAACAGAGCACCCACATGTACTGAGATAAATGGTAAACTGACAAGTAGTGAAAGTTTTTCACCAGGTAATCTATTCTCGTATGCTTCAAGCATTTGCAATTCCTCCTTTGATTACTAATTGGACGTCATCTATAGTGTTATTTGCGAAACCAGCTTCACAATAGCTAAAGTAATAGTTCCATAAATTTATGAAATATTGGTCAAACCCCATATTTTTTATCCTGTCTACATTTTCATTAAAATTTTTATTCCATATGTTTAAAGTAGTAGCATAATGACTACCTATCCTCTCTATGTTATCAACTTTTAGTCCCGTTAAATTGATAGAATTTTCCATGGCTCCTACTGAGGGCAGTAAGCTACCGGGAAATATAAATTTCTGAATGAAGTCACAGCCCTTTCTATAGGTGTCATAATCTTCATCTGGATAAGTTATAGCCTGAATTACAGCAGTTCCATTTGGTTTCATTAATTTTTCAATTCGTTCAAAATATGGATTAAATAAATCATAGCCAATCGCCTCTATCATTTCAACCGAGACAACACGGTCATATTTCCCTTTAATATTTCTGAAATCAATTAATTGTATGTCAATATGATCCTTTAAGTCTTCTTTTTCTATCATATTGTTTACATATTCGTATTGTCTTTCCGATAAAGTTATTGTAGTTACTTTGCAACCTTTTCTTTCAACCGCCCGTCGTGCTAAGGCGCCCCATCCAGACCCGATTTCGAGTATATGATGTCCTTCTTTTATATCTGCTTTATCTAATATTTTGTCGATTTTATTTAATTGAGATTGGTGAAGTGAATCGCTCTCTTTTTCAAAAAAGCCACATGAGTATGTCATTGTCTCGTCCAAAAAGGTTGTAAACATTTCATTGCTTAAATCATAATGCTCTTGAATATTTCTTTTGCTTCCAGACAGAGTATTTTTTCTTCTCCAGATGATCCAATCCTGGCAAGCATCTTTGTCAAAAAGCTCCATCTAACATCCAATCCAGATAAGTTATCTTTRTTGAGKATCAATATTGTRATTAAATCGGTCAAATTATCMGTAAACCATTCACTCTTTGCATAAGATTCCGCGAATCCTAAGTCGCCGCCYARWACAGTTCTTCTGTARAATCTTGGTGAGACTAYCTCGATAGTTACTTTKGGTTCTCCAGATCCAAAAGTCTTTGAAAAATCRTCGTTAATTGTAATAGTTCCATACTYAATTTTTTCTAAAAARTTRAGCARATTTYTTTTGTAAAAACCACYTAACATTRATACTAAACTATAGTGGGAGAAATATAATTAAGCATATCCATTGGATAYTAATGSAAAAAGCTCAAGCRCTATTAATTTCTTTCATWTTTTTAGCTTCTGGGTGCTTAAATTCTTCTGAGCTAGACGATAATGAYMTTTCAGGCTAYGAGTGGTGGGAAGTTCCTTTGGAAAAGAGATACTTAATGGATTTAGATTTTTCATCTTGGCGTTCGACTCTTCCTGAAAAAGGAGTTTATAATTGGACAGGACCTTCAGAATATTTTGTTGAAGTCGATTTACCTATTGAAGAAAGGGATGCCGGTTATCCTGAAGACCCTCTGATGCACGTAGCTTTATGGATGCCAGACGTTCCACCTGGAACACTAGTTCCAGTAATAGCAACTATTCACCCATACTATGAGTTTGCAGGTTCAAATCCTAACACTATCCCCGATTTAGGAATAGGTCAATGGGTTCTCGAAGAATTTGTTCCTCATGGTTATGCATTGGCTCAAATATCTACATTTGGTTCAGGTAAATCTACCCATTGTCAGGATGTCAAAGGATTAGGTGAGCAAATAGGGATACAAGCTGCAGTTGATTGGCTGGGAAAACAGCCTTGGTCTAATGGTAATGTAGGCTTAATGGGAAAATCATATGCTGGGACAACAAATTGGGAAGCAGCTCAAAATCCGTCACCGCATTTGAAGACAATTGTCCCCATCTCAGGTTCAATTGGTGTTAGAGAAATGTTCTACAGGAATGGTTCAAGTGAATCACGAGCAATGCTCTACGATGCATTATACGAAGGCGCTACTGCAGGTGCATCAACAGATGATATGAGAATGTGTACTGACGATGCAATAGGTCCAGCTAGTCCTTGGACAACTTATGCYCTCGCTGAATACGGYGGTGATCAATGGAATGATTATTGGGAAGAGCGTTATCACCTTCAGGACGTTCTTGATAACTACAATGGAAGTGTCTACATTGTTTGGGGTTTACAGGATTGGAATGTAGATCCATATCATGCTTTTCCTACTTACCAAAAGCTTAGAAAYAAGGGACTTAATGTAAAAGGAATAATGGGTCAATGGGGCCATAATTAYCCAGATCAGCCGAACATTCATGAAAATATGAGTAGTGGATAYGGAGCAGAGGCTTTTCCAAAAGTAACTAGAATGGATTGGTCTATTGAACTATATAATTGGTTTAAYTATTATCTKAAGGGAATTGGTCCTGAGCCTCAATCACAAGTTCAAATACAAAGGAATGATGGTGAATGGCATGTTGAAGAAACTTGGCCTTCAGYTGATGTTAATTGGGATTTACATGATGTTTCTACTTGGGGAAATCTCGGAACYGTATCTTCTTCATCATCAATAACATTGTYAAGTCAGCCACTTGAATCAGAAATGCATATCTCAGGTTTACCTACTTTTCATGCACAAGTAAGGGCTAATTCTTGTAACGGTGGGCAACTATTTGTTACRATGTCCGACGGAACTTCTGGATTAAGATTGGGTCACGCTACGATGGATTTAAGGTACAGAGATGGCGGCTATGAGGCTAAATCTGTAACTCCATTTTCAAGTTACACCATGAAGATGGAGTTCAATCCAATGGACGTAGTGATTCCTGAAGGTCACACAATTCAATTAGAAATTAGTGATGCAGGCGAAGACTATCTACCATCTACATGCGCTTCTGCCGGAGTTACATTAATAGAAGCTGAGCAGCCTTTGTCCCTACCTTTGATAGATAGATCCGCAAATGATGAGCGCTGGTTTGAGGTTCCACCTTGGTGGGAAACTTAGTAAAAAGCATARTATTATATTTCACCTCACAAWTTAWCAAWWGCCTCGGCTGTCGGAGAGAGTCTACATTCATTTCCCTCATTCCACCCCGAGGCATYTTTCAACAATCTTTTAAATAAYACCTAACGTAATTTGAATTGTGCGCGYATTATCGTATGTCATTTTAGCATTCATGTTAAATTTGCCTCTTACAGGWTGTTTAGCWCCAGAAGATAATAGAGTTATTCTTGAAGAGCCTAGTATCTTTGATTTTGAAAGACCAATTCCYGAAACTACTTGGTATCATTATTCTGGGGGTGTTAATGCATTAGATCAATCTGCAGTTGAACAATTGAACGTAACTCCAAGYYTAGTTGGGAATAATGTGCCTTTTTGGACTCAAGGAAGTTATTACGGTATTGGATTAACTACATTTGAGCCAACGATGGGAATAACATCAAGTGATAATTTGTATATGTCCAGCTATGGKAACGGCCCTGCAGGTTCAACTGCAATTGTTCAATGTTCTGGACTCATAGAAATGACMAGTTTGTCGGATTATTCTTGCGCWAATACTTACGACCCTATATCTCCAGTACCCAATAGCAATGACCCTTATGTTTATGTTGATAAATGGACAGATAGAATAATGAAATTTGATATGCATGCTCTAGCTGGAATGACMGTAGAATGGTCAGATAATGATGGTTCTTCGTGGTCTCCACCGACTTTTGCAACCTCATACTCAGTTCAAGATCACCAAACYATWGGYTCATCACCTTACCCTGCATTAGCTCACCCAACTACATGGGTATTCTGTGTTAATGGAAATTGGGCAGCACCRCTTTGTTCAACAAGTTTTGATGGYGGCTTAACCTGGAGTCCTGAAGTCCCAGGTGCACCTCTTGACTGCAATAGTGGAGGTTTAAGTGCACACATTGAAGGCGCAGAGAATGGTAATTTTTACAGAGGAAATGTGGGTTGTAATGGAAGTGGCTATTCAATTTACAGGAGCACAGATGGAGGWTTTACTTGGACTGAGCATCCATTACCTACAGAAAAATCAGGAACTGCAGATACTTGGAATTTTGAAGAAGCTCARGTAGCAATTGATGATAATAACAATGTCCATGCTATGTGGATGGGTAGTGATAATATGCCATATTATGCATATTCTAGAGATAATGGAGGTTCTTGGAGTGAAGCTATGATGATTGCACCTCCGANNTTGGCCNTCGTAGGNAACAGGTTTTCCAGTAGTAACAGNCAGGCTCGGATGGAAGAGTGGCATTTGGATATGTGGGCGAGTATAGGAAACACAAACAATGGAATGGATATATTACAATATCAACTGATGCTTTTTCAGAGGTTCCACTTTTTACAACAGTACAAGTTAATCTGCCAGAAGACCCAATAGACAGYAGTAATGCATATCCAGAGGGATGCGGGTACGAAAGATGYGGTGGGCTCGGTGATTTTCTTGACATGGCAGTAGATCAATATGGYCGTCCTTGGTTTAGTCTAGCAAATAATGATGCGGGCGAAATAGGGATTTTTGCTACAAYTACCGATGGTCCAACACTTAGAGGGGATTTACAAGAATTGAATTCTATGCCACTAGGCGGAGTATTAACACTTTAGAGCTTTCAATTAATTTTTGATTCTATATAATTTATCATTTTCGAAGCGATATCCTTACTTGTAGCAGCTTCAATACCTTCGAGCCCAGGAGATGAGTTGACTTCAATANACTAGTAATCCTCTGTTGGATCTTATTAAGTCTACACCAGCTATTCCTAAGCCTAATGTATTAGCGGCTTTAATTGCGATATTTTTTTCTTCATCAGAGAGAATAACTTCTCTTCCGTCGCCTCCAAGATGCAAATTAGCTCTAAAATCGCCTTCAGGAGCAGTTCTCTCCATAGCTCCTACAACCTCATTTCCGATTACCAGAGCTCTGATATCTTTACCATCWGCTTCTTTGATGAATTCTTGAACGAGAATATTRGCTTTTAACTGTCTAAATGCACTTAGAACACTGCTAGCTGCTTTTTTTGTCTCGGCTAAAACAACGCCTTTTCCTTGTGTTCCTTCTAATAATTTGATAACAAGAGGAATTCCTTCCACAGTATCTATCATACCGTCTATATCTGCAGTATGATTAGCAAAGCCAGTAACTGGCAACCCTATGCCTTCTCTAGCCAAGATTTGAAGTGATCTCAGTTTATCTCTTGATCTTGTKATAGCCTCAGAACGATTTATAGTGWAYAAGCCAGCCATTTCAAATTGTCTAACAACTGCAGCYCCATAGAAAGTATAACTGGCTCCAATCCTAGATATTACRGCATCATAGTTCTCTAGCTTTTCTCCTCGRAATATTACTGTAGGTTTTTTAGAMGTGATATTCATATAACATCGTAAGTAATCTACAACACGAACTTCATGACCTAACTTTTCAGCTGAGTGAATAATTCTTCTGGTAGAATAAAGGTTTTTGTTTCTGGATAAAACTAAAATTTTCATTTTTTCACCAATTTTGTTGAATATGATTTTCCTGAATCTATCAAGAATTTCTTTCTAAGTGCAGTTCTTCCAATAAGCANTATCGTAGCTCATCCTCGATCTTTGGCTTAAAGTTATTTCAATATTCATTGTCTTGTTACCAATTTTCACTTTTGTGTTAATGACTGGTCGGTATTCTTCGTCCCCGCCAGAATTTCGTACAATTCTCCATTCTTTCAGTTCACTTTTGAAAAATTTGTATTTAGTATTATTACCAATATTCTTAAGTCTGAATGTAACATATTTTTTCCCTGAATCATCGCTCTCAGATATGTGAGTAGCATGTAAAGAAGAAGTCCTTGCGCCGGTGTCCATTTTAGCTTTAATTACGCTTTTATCGAAATCCAACAGTATTACCCTTTCTCTCCAGCCGATGGTTGTTTTTGCCACAGATGTGGCCTAAMCACATACTTTAATAGTTTTCCTTAAWTYAAATGTAAGTTTTTCCAGGATTYCTCATGGCTTCTCTTATGTCYATAAGTCCYTGTGTTGAATTCTCGATAGTTGCATCTTCTAAATCTAGRTAGACYAATTCATCAATTCCTTCACAKGYATTTTTCATTTCCTCTTCAGTGAATGGATCTACAGTTTCAAAGAYGAATAAAACATACCAGTGCTTCTTTTCGTCATTCCAGTGAGATTGTGTAGATACATATTTTATTTCTCTATCTTCTACTTCCAACTCCTCAGTAAGAATTCGGTGTCCGGCTTCAACAGGATGTTCACCAAAATTTAAGGCAACTCCAGGAATGTAATACTTTCCGGCAGCGTAGCCTCCAGCGTCTTTTGACACTTTTTCAACCATAACTTTCCCGACATARTCTTTGTTAATTAATTGGGCTTGTAGCATAACTAAATTTTCTGCATTRTARTCYACAACRTCTTGTTTTACGGCRTAAGCYCTAATATCTTTAGACATRTTTTACCAWRCGGTGTGGTATATTATAGATATAAATTAGTGCCTAAACCTAAATTTYAATGTTAAAGCTAAAATAGAGYATAATTGATTGWAAATATATGCAGCATCCTACAAAAGTCTTTGACGAATGGGCTACKTTGGGAAAAGATAAAGGAATGGAAMTCTCACATGCGGCATCRGTTTCTGAAATTCTTGACTATTCATTRTCTCGYTTAAAAACGGAAAGCAATTWTTTTACATTTTTAGATTTTGGTTGCGGYAATGGCTGGGTGGCAGATCAAATTTCTAAAAAAGATAATTGCTCTCTTTCGATTGGRGTTGATGGTGCTGAAAATATGATTTTAAAYGCGAAAAAYAGGRAAAGTGAAGCTGTATTTTATCTAGATGACCTTAATAKTTTTRAATCYGATAAAAARTTTGATTTAATTTTTTCTATGGAAGTTTTGTATTACTTGGAAAATCCCTCAATAGTTATTGAGAGGATAAAAAATATGCTTAATCCAAAGGGCCGTTTCATAATGGGTATCGATCATTATTTTGAAAATGAYGARTGCCATGAYTGGCAAGARAAAGTTGGAACTCGCATGCACWTGTTTAAGGAAGAGGAGTGGTTAGATTTCTTTGCAAAATCTGACTAYAAAAACATATTTTCTTGGAGWGCRRATYCTMWWGASTSGRCMKGYASRCWKKCRA
>MIZB01000177.1_pt1 | contig 29492 bp, 36 predicted proteins | sample 888171 | NCBI WGS metagenome assembly MIZB01 (sample SAMN05440186, study PRJNA335308) | marine metagenome | isolation source: marine water
ACTCATATACGGTCTCAGAGATATTTGTAGCCTCATGGATTATAGGAACATCTCGGTCTTCATCATCGAATTCACGAATTTGAATAGTGTAAGTGACTCCTATTTTGTCCCAACTGAGTGTAATCTTTGAAGAAGTTTCAAGTTGATGCTCATCTGTTTTAATAAGTTCTGACAAATTCGAACCTGCAATTCCTGTATAATATACTGAGGAAGTGTAATTACCAACTTGCAATCGAGAGCTCGTAGTAGAATTAAATTCAGTCAAGTTAGATTCAAGAACTATTTGTTCTTCCGAATCAAAAATAACTGCGCGATAAGTCACAGCTACAGCATTCCAGTCAAAAGTTAAAGAATCATCATAGTGATGATAATTATTCTCAGGGAAATTAATCGATGGTGAACAACCTGTAGGACAAGTAGTTGATGCAGGTTCAGAAATTTTTAAATTAGACCAAGGAACCATAGCTATGGAAACAACAACATAAAGAGCAAAAATTATAACGAAAGCGTCTCTGAACCATATTGTTGTTCTACTAGGCACTCTCTCCTCCTTTCAAAGTTCTCTTAGTTAACATAATACCGAAAATTATAACAACTGAAATAGCACCTACGTAAACTAATACTTGAATAACTGCTAAGAATTCAGCATCAGCCAAGATAAATAGACAGGCAGTTAGAAGAAAAACCGCTGAAAGCCAAACGACAGCATGAACAATATCATTTCCATTGACGACTGCCCAAGCAGAAGCCAAAATTAGTGATGCAATAACCCAGAATAAAACCACAATCATTTCCATGGACTAAGCCTCCGACTCTGGAGCTGGAATTGTAAGACCACTGGAACTTGAATTTGATATAGGCTCCATGTGTAGACAGGAAGCTGGACATACCTTAACGCAAGTAGAACAGCCAATACATATTGTGTAATCAAAGTAAGGATTTTCAATATTTCTTACTTTACCACTCTTTAACTCTTTATTGACAACACCTTCGTCCATAATTATACAATTTGTTGGACAATTATCTACACATTTACTACAGCCAATACAAGTCTCCGAATTAAGTGCAGGAGATTCCATCATAAAGTTTGTTAATGGTAAAGTTGGTGATTCTTCTAAGTCGACCTTCATTGAACGAGCTGGATAAATCAAAGCTTCTCTATTAGTATCTGCTAACTCATAAAAGTCAGTCATTGTCATAGCGCCAGTTGGACAATAATCTTCACAGAAACCACAGAACATACAGTGACCAAAATTAATGGCCGGTCTTTCTGCCTTATTTTTCTTTTTAGCAACATGAGAACCATACCAAGCTTTGTCTTGTTCTTCTTCTGAAAGATCGACAGGTTTCATCTTCAAACATTTATTTGGACAGACTTCACCACATATTCCGCAACCTATACACAAATCCCAGATAACAGCATTCATTCCTCTATATGTTGGAGGAGGATCTCTTTTTTCAAGCGGATACATAACCGTTGTAGGTTTACCAAAAGTAGACTTGAAAAACTGTTTCAGTGTAACTTTCATTGGGTTAACAAAAATGTCCATTAAACCGAGATTTTTCCTATCGGAAGCCATCAGAATACCTCCGGAAGGTTAACTATGTCATCAAAGTAAGGATAAATTTCTACCATAAATATAACGATTAAGATATTAATTAAAGATAGGGGTAAAAGCTTTTTCCAGCCCAATTCTAATATCTGATCAGTTCGAATTCGTGGAACTGTCCAACGGATAAAAATCCAGAAAATAATAATTAAATAAACCTTGAGTAAAAACCAAATCTCTGGAGGAACTGGCCATGGCCCTGCCCAACCACCCAAGAATAATATTGTGGCGACGGCAGCTCCGGCAAAACCTCTGATATACTCTGCAGCTAAGAATAACATGTATCTTATTCCACTATATTCAGTAGTCCAACCTTCCACGAGTTCAGCTTCAGCTTCAGGCAAATCAAAGGGAACTCTTTCAACCTCAGCAAGAATACATATCATAAAAACAATAAAACCAATAAATTGAGGAATAAAATTCCACATTGGTAATCCGAATAACCAAGTAGCTTCTCTCTGTTGCTCAACAATGTCTACAGGATTGTAAGAACCAGCTAAGAGAAATACTCCGGCCATACTAAGAAGAAGTGGAATTTCATATGACATAAGTTGTGCTGCTGAACGCATACCGCCTATCATCGAATACTTATTGTTAGACGCCCAACCAGAAGTCAGAACCCCAATAGGAGCAATCGAAAAGGCAGCCATAATAACCATCAAACCTGCAGGAGCTGCAGAAGCTGCAAAACGGTCAGAGAGAGGAAATAAGACTAACAAAAATACAGATGATGAAATAAATATTATAGGACCCATCGAAAATAAAAATTTATCAGCTTTGTTTGGAATAATCAATTCTTTAGTAATTGCCTTAATTCCATCAGCCATGTTTTGAATTATACCTATACCACTGTAATTACCTTTGAACCTCCATGTGGGAGCTTCACCTGCTAAATCTTCTCCAAGCTCTCTGAATGCCCTAAGTGAGAGCATGGGACCTCTTCGATCTTGTATGCGAGCTGCTATTTTCCTCTCTAAATGAATTACGAGAATTAAGTTGGTCATACCAACAGCAAAAGCAATATTTACTGCATAAATCCAAGCTAAGGTTACAATGCCTCCCTCACTAGCAAACCAATCTGCCAAGTCGCCAGCTGGATAACTGAATGGAGGAAAAAGATTCCTTTGGAATTCAAGAACTGGAACAATAAATTTTTCTGCAGTAAGCTCTGCCATAGTCTTACACAAACCAAATAATGTCATTTGTCAGTTTCTCCTATGCAAATATCAATACTACCCATAATTGCAGGAATATCGGCTAACTTGTAACCTTTGAGATAATGAGGACAGGCTGATATTGTTGTAAACATGGGACTTTTGATTTTCCACCTGTAAGGCCTATCAGAACCATCTCCAACAAGATACATTAATGCTTCCCCCCTAGAATCTTCAGTCCTTCTAAAGGCTTCGCCTGAAGCTCTAACAGGAACACGCGAAGACATAGTTGAACCTTGAGGCATTTTCTTAAAACAATCTCGTATAATCCTGACTGATTCTTTCATCTCATCAATTCTAACCATATATCTACTGAAACAGTCACTATATCCAGGACCTGCCTCTCTTGTACAAATATCCCAATCAATTTCTTCATAAATCTCATAAGTATCTTCAACTCGCAAATCGTGTTTAACTCCACAGCCTCTCAAGTTGGGACCTGTTATTCCCATGTTCATAGCCTGAGTTCCGGTGAACTTACCTACATCTTCAGTTCTCATTCTAAAAATTTTGGAATTTTCAAATAAATCTGCATATTCGTCAAGCCTTTGTTCAAAAAGTTTCAAAATTCTCTCAGTCTTCTGTTCGAAACCATCAGGTAAATCTCTCTTGACTCCTCCAATTCTCATATAATTGTAGAGTAAACGACTACCGCTAGGAAGCTCTAGTAAATTCAAAAATAGCTCACGATCTCTCCAAAAATAAAGAGCACCTGTGATGTGTCCTAAATCAGGCATGTATGCACCGGCCCACATTAGATGAGACGCTAGTCTTTGTAACTCAAGCATAATCGTTCTGATATACTGAGCCCTAGTGGGAACTTCAACTTCCATTAATTCTTCTACAGCAAGAACATAACTGTGAGTCCAAGTGGTTGAACTAGCATAGCAAAGTCTATCTGTTAAGGTGGTGTTCATGAAATATTTTCGCCTTTCGCCCATTTTTTCAACTGAACGATGTAAATATCCAAGTTCAGGATCTGCGTCAACAATAGTTTCTCCATCGACTTTAACTTTTAATGTCCAAAGACCATGGGTCATGGGATGTTGCGGACCCATACTAATCCACATTTCAGCCATTACCACTCCTCCTCGTGTATTTCATACACATAATCTTTTCTAAGAGGATGTCCCGCAAAACCTTCAGGCAAGAGTACCCTGCGAAGATCTGGATGCCCTACGAAATAAATGCCCATTAAATCAAAAGCTTCCCTTTCATGCCAATTGGCACCAAACCACAAATCCGAAACTGAATCAATAGAAGGCGAATCTCTCTTCAGATGAATATGCACCTCTATCATGGCTGACATTTTAGTATCATCAACTGTTAACTCTCCGCTTAAACAAGATAAGTGATAAACTAATTCGAAATCAGGTTGATTGTCAACTGCAGTAATCAATGAACAGTGTTCAAAATAAAAATCTTCTTTAAGCTTAGTAAAAAATGCTTTAGAAACTGATTTTTCTAGATCTATTTTAATAACATTCTGACGGATAAGAGAAAGATTTGAAACTCCTTTAATTGCTTTTAACTCTTTCTGCAGATCCTTGAAATTCATAATTAATCTCGCCTTAAGAACATACCTGGCTCTTTTTCACGTATTTTCTTTTGCAATGTGAGAAAACCGTGCATGAGCGCTTCTGGCCTTACAGGACAACCAGGAATGTAAACATCTACTGGCATGAATGTATCAGCCCCAGCTACAACAGAATAAGAATCCCAATATGGACCTCCTGAAATCGCACATTCTCCCATAGCAATTACCCACTTAGGCTCAGGCATTTGCTCATATAATGTCTTAAGTTTAGGCCTTAATTTTTCACAAACTGGCCCATTAACTATAAGAACATCACACTGTCGAGGAGAAGAACGATAAACAAGGCCTAACCTATCAATATCATGATCTGGTGCAGATGCCTGACCCATTTCAATCGCACAACACATAATACCAAAATGCAAAGGATGAGGCGAAAACCTTTGAGCAAAATTGAAAATTGGACGCGTTACTCGATCAACAACTTCCCTCATACCCGTTGCTTCGGCTGCATTGTAGACTGCATCATCGATCCAATTCAATAGTTGATCAGAACGCAATGCAAGCCAGTCCCCTGCAGGCCCATCTTCCATTATTTTCTCGCGGTCGGTTGTCTTTGAACCAAGACCTCTTCTCAACTCTGGGTTACCCCTAATTCCTTTTGAACTCATATCCAAATCACATCCTCTTTTCTAAAAGCATACCACAATCCAAGTAATGTTATCAGCAAAAATAACATCATTATAACTTTTGCAGAAACTTGAAGCGTTAAGTATACTTGAACCCAAAGAATCAGAAAAACAACAACTAAATCAAATACTACGAAAAGAATTGCAAACATGTAATATTGAAAATGGAACTGGATGTGAGCTTCCCCAACAGGTATCTCTCCACATTCATAAGTAGAATTTTTTAGAGCATTGTCATTATTAGGGCGGAAGAATCTTCCCGCGAAGAATGTCAAGATAGGAAACGATAACGCTATAAGCGCAAAAATACCTATCGGAACGTACTCATGTCCAAGCACATTTACCCTTCTGTATATCCCTATTAAAAGCGTTCGGGCTAATGCCAAAAAAAAAACCATAATAAAGCATAACTAGACATCTTCATATAATTGCCTCAGAATGACTAAAGATTACAAGAGAATTACAACAAACGTTCTTCAGGAAATGAAAGACAATAAAGAAAAAATTTCGATGTTGACTTCATATGACTTCACTTTAGCTAAAATAGTTGATAACGCAGGAATTGACGTCATTTTAGTTGGAGACTCTGCATCAAATGTAATGGCAGGTCACGAGACAACTTTGCCGATAACACTAGATCACATGATTTATCATGCAAGTTCAGTAGTTAAGGCAGCTAGTAGGGCATTAGTAGTTGTTGACTTACCTTTCGGTTCATATCAAGGTGATTCGAAAAAAGCACTACGATCATCAATCAGAATAATGAAAGAGTCTGGCGCACATGCAGTAAAGCTTGAGGGAGGAGATGAAATAATTGATTCAGTACAAAGAATACTGACGGCAGGAATTCCAGTAATGGGTCATTTGGGACTTACACCCCAGTCGATATACAAATTTGGAACTTACACTGTGAGAGCTAAGCAAGATACTGAAGCTGAAAAACTAATTGAAGACGCTAAATTATTGCAAGAGGCTGGATGCTTTGCAATTGTTTTAGAAAAAATACCTGCAGATCTAGCCAAAAAAGTCTCAAATGAACTAGAAATACCAATAATAGGAATTGGGGCTGGAAACGGAGTCGACGGACAAGTTCTTGTTCTACATGACATGTTGGGAATGACACATGAATTCAATCCCAGATTCCTGAGAAGATATCTTAATTTATACGAGGACATAAATCAAGCTGTTAAAAATTACGTTGATGACGTGAAGAATCAAGATTTTCCAAACGAAAACGAAGAATATTAATTACTCATAAACGAGTACTTACTCATTTTATTTAATGCATGCCCTAATGGAAAAGTGTGGATACAAAAATTGTCATAAACTGTGCAATGTCTGCAGACGGAAAAATAGCACTTCCTGATAGGAGCCAAATTAGACTTTCTAACAAGGAAGACATGGAAAGAGTTAACAAATTAAGGAAAGAATCTGATGCTATTTTAGTAGGAATCGGGACTGTAATTGAAGATAATCCCAGACTTATAATTAAGAATAATAAAAATTTATCCACAAATCCAGTCAGAGTCGTACTTGACACTAATGGCAGAACGCCAATAAATTCAAACGTACTTGATGATAAATCTAGAACAATCATTGCAGTAGGCAATCATTTTGCTGGGGAAATCCCAGGGAATTCTGAAATTATTAAATGTGGAGACGAACAAATAGACATTGAATTGTTAATGGAAAGATTATACGAAAGAGGATTAAAAAATATTTTGGTTGAAGGTGGTGAAAACGTGCTTTGGTCATTCTTAAATCAAAACTTATTTGATGAGATTAATATTTTTGTTGCAAGTCTGATTGTTGGTGGAGAAAAAACACCAACCGTAGCGGGAGGATCCGGTTTTACAAACAAGATTGATACTTTGCAGCTCAAATTGAAAGAAGCTGAAAAAATCGGAAATGGAATTCTACTAAAATATTGCAAAAAATAGTCATAAAAAGGGTGACTGAATCACTGTGCCAATGAGAGTAGCTGTCTTAGCTTCCGGAAGAGGTAGTAATTTTCAATCTATAATAGATGCGTCTAAAGAAAATAAATTACCCAATTGCAAAATAGAATTACTCATTGTGAACAAAAAAGAAGCATATGCTGTGGAGAGAGCGAAGAAACACAATATAGCCTATAAGATAATAGAATCAAAAAATAAAAAAAGGGAAGACTTTGATCACGAAATGCTAGAGGTTCTAGCTAAAAATAAAATTGAAATAGTTGTTCTAGCAGGATTTATGAGAATACTGTCTAAACCTTTCATCACAAAATACAAAAATCGAATCATCAACATTCACCCTTCTCTATTACCGTTACATCCCGGAGCCCATGCACATAGAGACGTTATCAAATCTGGAGCTAAAGAAAGCGGCTGTACTGTTCACTTTGTGGATGAAGGAGTGGATACCGGACCTATTATAATGCAAGAAACTGTAGTAGTGGACAAAAATGATAATGAAGAAACTCTGGCTGCAAAAATATTGCCTCTCGAACATCAAATATTTCCAAAAGCTCTACATCTTTTAACTTCTAAAAAATTAGAAATAAAAGAAGGTAAAGTAACAATTAGGTCCGACTAATACTTTAAATACGGCACAGTCTGGCCGCCAATCTGACTTTAAGAAAGACTATGTCAAAGAAGCAAATTTCAAGGAAAAGCAACTCAGAATTAGTCAAAACTATCGACGAGTTAAAAGCAGCGTCAAGAAAAAATGATGCACCTATCTGGAAAAGTATAGCTAATAAATTAGAAGGACCTAGTCGTAACTGGCCTATTGTAAATGTAAGTAAAATTGAATATAATGCTGCTAAAAATGGTAAAGTAGTAATTCCTGGTAAAATAATGGGAAGTGGCACTTTAAGTAAGAAAGTTACAGTTTCAGCATACAGTTTTACAAAAACTGCAATTCAAAAAATTGAAAACGCAGGTGGAAAATGTATGATTTATAATGACTTCATTAAGAAGAATCCAACTGGAAAAGATGTAGTGGTGATTGGATAATGAAAATATTAGACGCAAGTGGTTGTATAATGGGAAGATTGGCAAGTCATGCTGCAAAAAGTTTACTTAATGGGGATGAAATACACATAATTAATGCAGAAGAGGCCGTAATTTCAGGAAACAAGGATAGCGTTATGGGTGAATACATTGAAAAAAGACAATTAAATCATCCAAGAAAAGGACCATTCTATCCTAGGATGCCACATCTTATGCTAAAAAGAGCAGTTAGAGGTATGATTCCATACCAGAAGCCTCGTGGAAGGGAAGCTTTCAAAAGATTAAGAGTTGATATCGGAAAACCAGCTTCAATTGACGAAAAAAATATTGAAACTATACAAAAAGCCCAAATGAATGATAATACTAAATATGTATCACTTGGTGAAGTTTCGAAGATACTAGGAGCTAAATTCTAAAATGGCAAAAGTGATTCATACTAGTGGTAAGAGAAAAACAGCTATCGCACGAGCTACTTTCAAATCTGGAAAAGGACGTGTAAGGATTAATAATAAGCCAGTTGAATTCTACCAACCTGAATTAGCAAGACTAAAAATTCAAGAACCTCTAGAATTAGCTGGTAAACAAAAAAACCGTGTTGACATAAATGTTAGTGTCGCAGGAGGTGGCGTAATGGGTCAAGCCGAAGCTACCAGAACTGCTATCGCTAGAGGAATCATAGAGTGGTTCAGAGACGAAGATTTACAAAACTTATTCCAAAGTTATGATCGTGCCCTTTTGGTAAATGACACCAGGCGTAAAGAGCCTAAACATCCGCTTGGACGCGGAGCAAGAAAGAAGAGGCAGAAGTCTTACAGGTGATCCAAAAATGTTAGTACCAGTCCGATGTTTCAGTTGTAACAAAATAGTTGGTGGAGCTTACGAAGAATTTGTTGAAAGACAAGAGAGTGGCGAAGATCCTGCTAAAGTTATGGACGATTTAGGAATAAAGAGATACTGCTGCCGTAAAATCTATGTATCGCACTTAGATTTGATTGACGAATTACTACCATACGATTAATTTTTTTAATATCTTGCAGAATTTATTCTCAAGGTCCCGTGGGGTAGCTTGGCATCCTTGTACCTTGGGGTGGTATAGACTCCAGTTCAAATCTGGGCGGGACCACCATAAATCAACATACTAGAGATAATGAACCAATTATTCCTGAATCCTTTCCCAAAACTGGCTTAGAAATTAAATTGGAAAGATTAACTAAAGGAGTGAAGTTGTTCCAAATTTTAGCTATATTGTTCCTAATCATTGGAAGCAAATGCTCTTGGGACATTACTCCTCCGCCCAAAATAATCTTATCTGGAGAATGATTACTTATTATATTAATCAGACCCAACGACAATAATTCCGCTTCAATTTCCCAAGCATCATGATCTTTTGGCAGTTCTACAGGATCAATGCCCCACCTAGCCTTCATCGATGGGCCACTTGCCAATCCTTCCCAACAGTCTCCATGTAAATTACATAAGCCAGGATAATTGTTAATATTTGGAATCCTCATGTGTCCCGCTTCCAAGTGAAAATTTCCTCTGTAAGGCCTTCCATCTAAAAGAATACCAACACCTATGCCAGTTCCTACAGTAACATAAGCTAGAGTTTGATATTTGTCTTCTAATCCATAATTGTATTCACCAATTGCTGCTGCATTCACATCAGTGTCAATTGAAACATCAGAACAAATATCTGCCAAACAATTTATTACATTAACATCTTTCCAACCATACTTACTTTCAGCAACAATTATACCGTAATTTTCTGATTTTGAATTTAAAACAATTGGGCCGAAAGAACCCACACCTAGCTTCTTTACGGGATAATTGCTGAAGAAAGAATAAATTTCAGAAAAAGTGTTTTCTGGATTACTAGTATCAATAATTTTTTTTGAAATAATGTCTAAAGGATTATTGGCAACTGCAAGAACACACTTAGTTCCGCCTAACTCTATACCGCCAATCATAACTCAATCCTCTTTTTGTTTGGACCTACTGAATCACTTTCCATAATGGTCTAGAATAAGAAGAATATAAATGGTGCGGGGGGAGGGATTTGAACCCTCGTACCACTAAGGACTGGGACCTAAACCCAGCGCAATTGGCCTGGCTATGCGACCCCCGCTTGAAATACCTCTGGAAAGATGAATTAATAATAGAATTGGTCTACAAAGTTTATAAATAAGAACGCCATAGTTCAAATAAAATATTAACTGATAAATTAAGGACAAAAAGATAATATGGAAGCGGAAAAACACTTTTCAGAATTAGAAATTGAAAATCTAGAAGACATCTACAGAGATTTTGTTGCAAAAAGTTCTCTATTCGCCTTACTCGCTATTATAATTCTTTTCCTAATAAACCCTAATTTCTTTGACAGATTACAATATGAAGATGGGTACATTGAGAACTTAACTGTTTTCTTCCTTTTTATTGCAGTTATAGGTATCGGAAAGTACATACTAAACGAATTAAAGCACAAGCGTATTACAAATTTAAAACGTTTATTTGTAACCATACAACTACTTGCCTTTTTCTCAGTTGCTCTATATGCGTCACTCCAAGAATTAGAATTTGGCCAAAGAGCTATAGGCTATGAATTGTCAGATTCCTCTAAAGATGTCACTAAAGGAGATGCAATGAATCTTCACCACCGAGAGAATATGGAAATTTTTCTTGCATTTGGAGCAATAGTATTTTCTATTTATACTTCTATAATTCCACATGCATTTCGAAAGCCTTTGAGTGAAATATTAATACCTACCAAATTTTCACATTCAAGTACTTGGATATTGAAAATTCCAAGATCAATTGTTCCTGCTTTTATTGTTGGAATAATATTTAGTCTTATAGAAGTACTATCACCAATTGTAACTGACGAATTAGAAGAATTCAACGAATATTCTGAAGTATGTTTTGCCTATGCTTTAGCCTTACTTGGGACATATCTTTGGAGAGCTGTCGAGCAGGGCAGATTTAATTAACATAAATAGAATAGTATAATATGCTTGAAGATATAAAGAATAAAATTAATCAAAATGCAAAGGGAATAAGTAATGAAATTAACAATTCCGCATCTGCAGCATCAAAAATGGCAAAAAATAAAGCTGATTCCGTAGTCTTAGGATTAGCAACAAAGATTATTATTTCATCTATGAATGGAATAGCCACTAAAGGTTTTTCATATATTAATAATGACAAAAAATATCAAAATATAATTGATAAAACCTGGGAAATGCTACCCTTGCCTATGAGGCTAGTAGGAAAAGATACACTTAATTATGAAGATAACATGTTTTTTCTAAGAAAAAGTATTTTTGGAAAGGACAAAGAAAGACCTGAAGTGGATTCGAAGGACGAGAGTATTATCTCTAAAACTATTAGAAAAATGTTTTCTTAAGATGTCAGTAATAAAATGTAGTAATCTTTCAAAAAACTATGATGAAGTTGAAGCCCTAAAGAAAATAAACTTAGAAGTAAATGAGGGGGAATTTTTTGGATTATTGGGCCCAAACGGTGCAGGTAAAACTACTCTTCTGAAAATCCTTACATGTCAACTAAAATCATCAAAAGGTAAAGCTGATGTTTTTGGAATGGATACATTTAGTAATTTTAGTAGTATAAAACCTAAAATTTCAATAGTCCCGGAACAGGAATCTCCCCCTAGCTTTTTAACGCCTCGTGAAGTATTGGAATTAGTAGTAAATATAAGGCAGATTACAGACTCAAATATAGATTATTGGCTGGAATTTTTTGAGCTGGAAACAATGGAAGGAAGAGTTTGTCGAAATTTATCAAGGGGTCAAAAACAAAAAGTAATGTTGGCCTCAGCATTCATATCTGAGACCAAGCTTATGTTCCTAGATGAACCCTTCATAAATCTTGATCCCTTGGTTCAAGCTAAAGTTAGAGAATGGCTTAAAGAATACGTAAAAAAAGGAGGGACTGTTTTTATCAACACTCATTTGCTCGAGAATGCTGAAAGATTGTGTGACAGAGCTGCTATTATTCACCAAGGTCAAATACAATCACTCATTAACCTTAGTGATTTAAGAAAACAGAATCTTACTCTTGAAGAATTATTTCATGAGATTGTTAAATGAATAGACTAATTTTAATTCGAATGCTTCAAGAAGAAGTCCGATTAAATACTAGTTTTGCAAGTGGAAGAGGATTTTTTTCGTTCCCTATCTTAGTACTCATTTCTGGTTTAATTTCGATAGTATTTTCAGACGTTATGATAGAGGATATGGGCTATAATGACTTCTTACAAATACTCCACATTTCTGCAATATTTTATGGTCTTTTTGCAGGGTCACTAGCCTTTTTTGGAAATGAATTTCTAGAAAGAATATTTGGGTACTTTGGATTAATACTTGGACTTTCTTCAACACAACCAATAACCCAAAGGAAGATTACACTTTTATATTTTTGTAAAGAAATTATATTTTATACTTTGTTCACAATGTTACCTGCTTTATTGGGTGCACTTCTCGGAACTTTTTACACGGACATCAGTCTAGTAAATTTATTAATTTTTAGCATTACGCTTTACATCTCATTTTGCACTGGAATCTCATTCTCATATTACATTTCAAGTTTTTACAGAGTTTCCTTAGGTCAAACAATTTTCTCAGCCATGTTCTTCATAATTTGCTACTCTGCCATTTTCTACAAATATGAAATAACTGGAAGTCTTGATTGGTATTTACACGGAGATATGCGTCTGCTTCTTGTAGGAATGATAGTTCCAATTGCATTGTCTTCGATTGCAACTTGGAATATTAGAGAGTACAACAACACGAGCAGCATAAATATTATCGGATACAAAAACAGGTTCAAAGAATATAACCAAAAGTATTACTGGGCAAATAAAATGAGTATGCCTGGAATTATTGCAAAAGAGAGAATAGATTTAGAAAGAAGTAAAACAGGAACGAAAATGTTTTTTTCATTCCTATTTCCCCTTGGCTTCCTAACATTTATGAATTGGTTTCTCGACCGAGGACTACCAATTCAGATTGATTTTAACACAATATTTTATGGAGTAATGATCGGATTTTTTGGAACTATGCTGTATTCTTGGTTAAATTCTATAGATACTCCCCATTTTTATTCAACATTACCCATTCAAGTGTCGGACATAATAAGAGCAAGATTGTTTCTATTTGGCACTATAACTTGGTGGATTCCGCTTGTTTTTATGGCCATTATTTCTTACATGAGCAACGAATTAAATTTACTTCCTATTGGATTAATAGTAATGATAACCGTTGGAATTTACATAGTTAATTACACTGCAATGTCAACAGGATTAAAAACAAATTCTGCCCTATTCGATGCATTTGTTTTCATTAAATTCTTTTTGATATCTGTGCCTCCCATGATTGCTATGACGATACTAAGTTTAGCAATAAATCACAGACCCTCTACAATTCTAGTTGCATTATCTATTATATGCGGAGTTTTATCATTACTCAGTCTAATATTTTATAGGCGAATAGATTCTAAATGGACTGGCGAAAGTTTTGATTAGCAATATATAGCTACATCAATTATTAATATATGGCTGAAAAGAAAGGTAATGAAAAGAAAGAAAATACCAAAAAAAAGAATAAAACTTCAAGGCCAAAGAGAAGATTTAGAATCAATAAGAAAATTGAAGGTAAGACTGGTACAATATTCATTGGTCACGAAGACCCGTTCCTTTATTTTCCAGACATGATGTCTTACTTTAGTCGAGATGAAATTGAAAAAGTACATTTGAAGGCAAGAGGAAAATCAATCTCAAATGCAGTTAATGTAGCTGAACAATTTAAAAATAGATTTAGTAAAGAAGTAAAGGTTGAAGTGAAAAATGTTGACATTGGGACTGAAGAAGTTCCACGTAAAGATCGAAAAGGTAAGATTAAAATGTCTTTTATCGATATAATGATGACAAAATTACAAGACAGTGAATCTAACTAGAGTCTTTCATCTCTCTATGAGTAGCTGAAGGTATTACTGATAACTTTCCGTCGAACTCAGCATTGTAGCTTTTTGGAAATAATTTGTTCATAGCAATCGCAAGAGCTGCCACTTCCGAATGTGGTTGATTACCAATTGCAATGTTATAATCAGACAGCTCAAAGACCCAAGCTGGTACTTTCTCAGCTCCAACTATGAATAGTATATCTCTTCCTTCAGTTATTATATCTTCTACTTTAGTATCGATAGGTAAACCGAACATAGTCAAGTGAACAATTAGTAAATTCGAAGAAGATGCTACTTTTTTAGGATTGGGGGTCGACTCTATCGAAAAGTCTCCGCCGAACTTATCAACAACTTCCTCGACGGATTTTATCACACGACTATCAGGATTGGAAAGGTAAATCCTCGAAGCACCGAATGCTCTAGCTGTTAGTGCGACATGAGTCGTAATACGCTTATCTCTTTCTGGCCTATGACCTATCCGTAATACTTCACAAATAGACATTAATTATTCTTCGGATGCAACAGATACATCATCCACTCTTCCACGGATACTGTCGTGAACCAATAAACCAATAAATTGCAAAATTAGCCCACTAAGAATGTAAGTGACATTCTCTGAGTTGAAATTGTCTTTAACGAATATGTCATCGACAATTTCCACGATTCCTGCGAAAATAAGGCCCATACTTGCAACTGTAAAAATGAATCTAACTATATTGATATTGAAAACTCCGTCACGCAAATAAGTATCAATTGTGCGTGCAACTTCAATAATAACTAATGCAAATAGAAATAGTAAAAGAACACCATCTAAAGACAGAAATGCAAGAACCATTCCTAAAATTCCTCCACCAACATTAGCAGCTTCTTGCATTTGGTCAAGGCCTCTAGTAAGGCCAACTATCATCATCAAAGCTGCAATTAGCCAAGCATAGGAATAGAGAGGAACTCTTTCACTTGTAACTGTTAGTAAATCTGTGTAGAACTTTTTAATTGCCTCTTCCCAACCTGCAACTTTAACTAACAAATACCCTCCTAATATTACCCAAATAGCCCCTGAAGCTATCTCAGAAGATCCTAGTAAACTGGCTAAACCCCAAGCTAAAGCTATCAGTGCCATGGGAAGTATGAACTGCCTTTGAATTTTAGGATCTTCCATCTTGTGGATTATAGTGTACAGAGTATCTTCAATCGGCCTTGATTGCTGAACGACAACCATTCTGGTAGAGTCAATACGAAGACGTGAACGTATGATAGGTTCTAGCTCCCTATCTTCAGCACCATCGCTAACAAGAATGGCTCTTTTAGCTCCGGTTTTAGAAATAACTTGGTCAAGCGTGTTAGCTATCTTCATGTCAGATTTCGTACCGACTCTGACATCTCCACAAATTGTAACTACTTCAACCTTTTTACCTTTTTCAAGCAACTGATCATATGTTTTTATAGCTGCGAGCATTGTGTTAGTATCACTTTCTTCAGGGTCAGAGAGTCCCAATTCGAGACTGGCTCTAATATTAGCTTTTCGACCTAAAACAGGACTCCGAATCCCTGTCTTCCTACCCAAATCATTGTCCCGATCAATGGCAATAACGAGTAGACTCATACATGTTATGTAATTACTCAGTATATTAATGTTACTTTGAGACGATTCTTTAAATATTAGCGTTTGTGCGCTAATACAACTTAGGAGTTAAATGGTAGAATTCAAAACAGTTATAGCTGACCCGAAAGAAAAGAAAGCTTACCAAAAAGTTCTTGCAGAAGATAAATCCAACGCTCTTGTTGGAAAATCTGTAGGTGAAGAAATTGACGGAATTTTCTTGGACTTACCTGGATATCGCTTAAAAATAACCGGAGGATCAGATAATTCTGGTGTCCCGCTTAGAGGAGATATCGATGGAAATCAGAGACGAAAGATTTTAATGAGAAAATCGGTAGGTTTTCATCCTGTTAGAGACGGTCAAAGACGCAGGAAGTTGATACGAGGAAGAAATTTGAACAGTGAAGTTTCACAAATTAATCTAAAGGTTATTGAATATGGTCCAAAATCCATAGAGGAGTTACTACAGCCAGAGGAGGCTTAATTTGAGCACTGCCCCCCAAGCCGAAATAAATATCGGAATGGTAGGGCATGTAGATCACGGAAAAACCACCCTTACACAAGCACTTACCGGGAAATGGACAGATCAACATAGTGAAGAATTAAAGAGAGGAATCTCTATTAAGTTAGGATATGCCGATGCTGAGTTTTACAAAGTCACTGAAAAAAAGAATGTAACTTATACTTCCGAACCGAATTTAAAAAATTATGAAAATGCAAAAAGTGAGCACCTAAGAACAGTTAGCTTTGTAGATGCTCCCGGTCACGAAACACTGATGGCTGTAATGCTAAGTGGAGCTGCAATAATGGATGCTGCAATTTTGATTATCGCAGCAAACGAGAAATGCCCACAACCACAAACTAGAGAGCATCTTTCAGCTCTCGAAATTATGGGCTTCGATAAATTCATAGTTGTTCAAAGTAAGATTGACATATGTACTAAAGAGAGAGCTCTCGAATCTTACAAGGAAATTAAAGAATTTTTGAAAGGTTCACTTCTAGAAGATGCGCCTATTGTTCCTGTATCTGCTCACCATAACAAGAACATTGACCTATTAATTGAAGTTATCGAAACTCTTTTTCCAACTCCAGACAAAAATACTGACGATGACTTTCAAATGGATATAGCACGCTCATTTGATATTAATAAACCCGGAACACTCCCTAAAAATATAAAAGGTGGAATTTTGGGAGGCACCATCAAAAAAGGTAAAATTAATATTGGTGATAGTATAGAAATAAGGCCAGGAAGAAATACAAAGAAAGGATTAGAGCCAATAAAAACGAAAGTAACTACACTTCACAGCGGTACTTCAAGAAAAGAAATCAAGCCAGGCGGACTTGTAGCCATTGGAACTAGTCTAGATCCTTCTATTACTAAATCCGATTCATTACTAGGCAATGTTATTGGTAAGCCAGAAACTTTACCTCCTGTTTGGGAACGATTTAACGTAAATGCCACATTGTTAGAGAGAGTTGTCGGAACTAAGAACGTTAAAGACATGGACGAAATAAAAACAAAAGAACCATTAATGATTACAGTAGGTACGCGTACTACTGTTGGAGTTCCCGTCACTGTAAAGGATAACATAGTCGATATCAAATTAACAATACCTGTTTGTGCACCTGTAGGCCAAAGAATAGCTCTGAGCAGAAGAGCGGATGGTAAATGGCATCTGATAGGTTACGGTATTATTGAAGAATGAAAATTGTATTGCCAGACACAAACATAATTCTTTGGACATTTAACGGAGGCATAGACTTTAGAGAGGCTATAGCACGCGTTGCACCGGACTATGAAATAAAAATACCAACGTGTGTCATTAATGAATTAAAGAAACTGAAAACTAAACAAAGTATTGCAGCTCTAGCATTCTGCTCTAAAATTAAATCAATAGACATAGGAGTAGGGTATGCTGATGATTTACTGATAGAATCTGCAAAAAAAGGTTATTTAATTGCTACAAATGATAAAGAAATTTTACTGAGCTTAAAAAAAATTGGCATTAAAGCACTAAGAATTAGAGAAAAAAATAAATTAATAATGATGGAAAATTAATATGAAAAAAAATCTTTTCCCTGAAAAGCCAACCTCACAATTCTCAATTGAACAAATATCACAAAGAAATGAAATACTAAGCGAAGAAGTTAAGCACATTACGTTTGATGATATAAAAAATTCTTCTCAATTAATAGAAGCCTTTAGCAAAAGTAGTTTTCAAGCTCGTCAAATCGGAACTGGTGCAAAACTTTACAAAAAGGAACTTGAAGCGAAAACAACAATAATATGGTCTTTAGCTGGAAGCATATTTAGTGCTGGATTACGCCAACTAGTAATAGACTCAGTACGAAAAAATTTAGTAGACTGCTTGGTTTGCACAGGTGCTTTGTTTGAGCAAGATATGCTTGAAGCGCTGGGTTACAAGCATTATGTACTAAATGAACAAGTTGAGGATAGAAAACTTCAAAATTTAATGATTGACAGAATATACGACCATGTTTTAGATGAACTAGAGTTACAGCATGTAGATTTAACATATAAAAAAATTGCAAAAGAAATGAAACCCGGAAATTACTCAAGTAGAGAATTTATGTACATTTGTGGTCGATGGTTGTCCAGGGCTGAAAATTCACAAGATAGCGTAATGCAATCTGCATATGAGATGAATGTACCCATTTTTATTCCTGCTATCAACGATTGCTCAATAGGAATTGGCCTTGCCATGAATCAAGTTGAAGAAGAAAATAGTGTAAGTATAGATTCAATCAAGGATTTGAGAGAAATTGCTATGATGAAAAACATTTCTGGAGATTCAGGATTAGTGATAGTAGGCGGTGGAGTACCGAAAAATTATTCGCAGGACTCTGTTGTTATGGCTGAAATGCTTGGGTACAGCGTTAAGAAGCATAATTTTGGAATTCAAATTAGTACTGCAGATCAAAGAGACGGAGGTTTATCTGGATCTACACTAAAAGAGGCCATATCTTGGGGTAAAAATGACAGTCATATGGATGAGGTAATGATCTGGGGAGAAGCTTCTGTTTACTTTCCATTATTGCTATCCTATATTCAAAATATAAATAGAAAAGATAAAAAAGAGTTAAATAAACACATCAATACAAACATGTTGCAGGACCAATAATAATGGAAAAAGGATATCGACAACAGTTACCGGATAGAGACCCACAAGAAACTGAAGAGTGGATTGAGTCAATAGCCGCTATAATAGACCTCAAGGGTGAAGAAAGGGCAAGATATCTTTTACAAACATTAATTAGAGAAGCTAGAACTAGAAATATCTCAATACCGTTGTTAACAAATAGTCCATATGTCAATACTATTCCTCCTGAATCCGAATCTGAATACCCTGGTGATGAAGCTATAGAAAAGAAGATAAGAAGAATTATTAGGTGGAATGCAGCGATGATGGTTTCAAAGGCAAATAAAAATTTTGCCGGACTTGGAGGTCATATCTCTACATATGCATCTGCTGCAAGCTTGTATGAGGTTGGATTTAACCATTTTTTTAAGGGAAAGGAAAATGGAATTGGAGATTTCATTTACTATCAAGGTCATTCCTCCCCTGGAATATATTCAAGAGCTTTTTTGGAAGGAAGACTTACAAAAGAACAGCTTAATCACTTTAGAAGAGAAGCATTTACTGATGGGTTATCTAGTTATCCACATCCAAGATTAATGCCAGACTTTTGGGAATTTCCCACAGTCTCAATGGGACTAGGACCTACAAATGCTATATACCATGCAAGATTCCTACGTTACTTACACGAGAGGGGGATTGCCGACACATCCAAAAGCAGAGTATGGGCCTTCTTAGGCGACGGTGAATGTGATGAACCTGAAACTCTACATGCCTTACACTTAGCTCACAGAGAAAAATTAGATAATTTAACATTTGTAATCAATTGTAACTTACAAAGATTAGATGGTCCCGTAAGAGGAAATGGGAAAATAGTTCAAGAGCTTGAGGCAATCTTTAGAGGTTCTGGTTGGAATGTACTTAAAGTTCTTTGGGGGAGAGACTGGGACGAACTTTTGCAGAAAGATGAAATGGGACATCTACTGCGTAAAATGGAAAATACTGTGGATGGAGATTTTCAAAATTTAGCAGCCTCAACTGGAGATTACATAAGAGAAAACTTTTTTGGACCAGAAGATGAGTTAAAAAAATTAGTTAAGCATTTAGATGACAAAGCATTAACTAAATTGAGAAGAGGAGGCCACGATTCAGTGAAGCTATTCTCTGCTTACAATGAAGCTACAAAACATATTGGACAGCCCTCAGTAATTCTAGCTAAAACCGTGAAAGGGTGGGCTCTGGGGAAGGGATTTGAAGCACGTAATATGACTCACCAAAAGAAATCACTGGAAAAATCTGACTGGGCATATTTTAGAGATTTGCTAGAAATTCCATTTACAGATTCTGAACTTGAAGAAATGCCTTACTACAAACCTTCTTCTGACAGTGAAGAAATAAAATACCTCAGAGACAGACGTAACGCGTTAGGCGGCTATTTACCAACAAGAAAAAGTACATACAGCGGATTTCATATGCCTAAAAATAGTGCTTTTACTGAATTCGACAAAGGAACACCGAAGGAACAAGAGGTTTCGACCACGATGGCATTTGTAAGACTACTTAGAAACCTTATGAAAGATGACAAGATTGGTAACCTGATAGTTCCTATAGTACCCGACGAAGCCAGAACTTTTGGAATGGAAGCTTTGTTTACAGAATTCAAAATATACAATGCACAAGGCCAAATTTACACTCCAGTTGATTCTCAATTATTATTAAGTTATAAAGAATCTGAAAGCGGCCAAATTTTAGAAGAAGGAATATCTGAAGCTGGCGCAATGAGTAGCTTTACTGCTGCAGGTATGGCTTATTCAACAGTTGGTAAGCCTACTATACCATTCTACATTTACTATTCAATGTTTGGATTTCAAAGAGTTGGTGATCAAATATGGTGCGCTGCAGATTCTAGAACTAAAGGTTTTTTATTGGGAGCTACGGCAGGAAGGACGACTTTAAACGGAGAGGGGCTTCAGCACCAAGATGGACACAGTCTTCTAACATCCACCACAGTACCAAATTGCCTATCATATGATGCAGCTTTCGCATACGAGATTGGAATAATCGTTAAAGAAGGTTTAAGAAGAATGTATGATAATAATGAGGATATTTTTTACTACTTAACTCTCTATAATGAAAATTACCAAATGCCAGCTATTCCAAAGAATTGTGAAGAGGGTGTTTTAAAAGGAATATACAAATTTAAGGGTTCGTCAGAGGCACAAGTTAGGCTGATAGGTAGTGGACCGATAATGCGACAAGTTTTGAAAGCTGAGAAAATTTTGAACGATTTAGGAATTAAATGTGATATATGGAGTGCCACAAGCTTTGGTGGTCTTCGAAGAGAAGCGATTGAATGTGAAAGATGGAATAATTTAAATCCAATGAAAAAAGCCAAAATACCTTACATAACTAAGGTTATGAAAAATAAGGAAATGACCACTGTTGCAGCTACTGACCATATGAAAGCTGTACCTGATATGATAAGAAGCTGGATCCCTGGAAAATATACAACACTTGGAACTGATGGCTTTGGAAGAAGCGATACTAGAGAAAATTTGAGAAAATATTTTGAAATAGATGATCAATACATTGCCGCCGCTGCAATTAGTTCTCTTCTTCGTGAAGGGAAAATAAGTAAAAGTAAGGCTGAAAAAGCTATGGAAAATCTGAATGTCAATCCAGATGCTCCGGAACCCTCACGTAACTAATTTTACATCATTCCTGGGCCCATTCCGCCCATGCCATCGCTACCGTCAGGCTCAGGACCTTCTGGTTGCTTTGACGCAATAACATCATCAATTCTCAAAATCATTGTAGCTACATCTGTAGCGCTGCTCACAGCTTGTGTCTTAACTCTCAAAGGTTCGACTACGTTTCTTGATTGCATGTTAACAACTTTTCCTGAAAATGCATCTAGACCGGCATGTTGATTGCGCCCCTTTTTTGTATGTGATTTTCTTAATCCCATTAATGTATCAATAACATCTAATCCTGCATTTTCAGCCAAGGTACTTGGAACAACTTCAATAGCATTGGCAAAAGCCTCGATTGCCATTTGCTCTCGACCGCCGACTCTAGGAGCAAACTTTCTCAATTTCAAAGCTAACTCAATTTCTGCAGCCCCTCCTCCAGTAACAATTTTGCCGTCCTTAAATACTAAAGAAACAACACCAATTGCATCGTCAAGATTTCGCTCAATTTCATCAGCCACATGTTCGCTTCCGGCCCTAACCAAAATACTGACAGCTTTAGGATTTTTACAATCGGTTACAAAGGTCATATCGTCATCTCCTATTTTCCTAACTTCGACCAAACCTGCAAAACCAAGATCTTTCTTGCTCATTGAATCAATATTAGATATAACTCTACCACCCGTTGCCTTAGACAATGCGTCAATATCCGATTTCTTAGCACGTCTAATGGCCATAATGTTATTTTTAGCAAGGAAATGTTGAGCCAGATCATCAATACCCTTTTGACAAATTAAAACATTAGCTCCTGATTTTGAAATCGTGTCAACCATCTTCTTGATAGTAGATTCTTCTTGGTCCAAAAACGCCTGAATCTGGGAAGGGTCGTTAATTTGAATTTTAGATTCAATTTCAGTCTTTTTAATTTCTAGAGGTGCGTCAATAAGAGCCACTTTGGCTTTCTTAACATTTCTAGGCATGTCTGTATGAACTGGTTCTTTATCCATTATTATCCCTGAAACTTGCTCAGTATCTGCAATAGAACCTCCTTGCTTTTTCTGAATTTTAATGTTAGACCTATCAACCTCAACACGATTTTTATCTTTATTCTCTGCAACAGCCTTAATCGAATTTACAGTTAAATCTGCCAAAAAATCTGCGTTAGCTTCAGAGGATTTACCAGTCATTGAAGTTATAGCAATTGATTTCAATGTTTTAACATCGGAGCGACTAACTTTTCTAGAGATTTTGTCTAGAAGCTCCAGAGATTCATTAGAGGCTCTTCGATAACCATTCGATATAGCCGTTGGATGAACTCCCTTATCCATTAATTCTTCAGCGTTTTTCAAAAGTTCACCTGCAAGAATAACTGCAGTAGTAGTTCCATCACCACATTCAGAGTCTTGTGTTTTAGCAATCTCAACAATCATTTTAGCTGCAGGATGTTGAACTTCCACTTCTTTCAAGATAGTAACTCCGTCATTAGTTATTATCACATCACCCATAGAGTCAACTAGCATTTTGTCCATACCCTTAGGACCTAGTGTGGATCTAACTGCTTCTGCAATAGCTTTAGCTGCTGCAATATTATTCTGTGTGGCTTTTTTTCCGCTATCTCTTTGAGTTCCTTCTTTCAGAATGACTACTGGTGAATTTCCTGGTAACATTTATATCTTCACACGAGTCAAGAGACGAATATATAAAAATACGTTCAAAAAAACTAAAGAACTTCGAAAAAAGCTAGTGAAAGCAGAACTGAAATTGAAATTGAAGCTAAATTAACTCCATTATTTGTTAAAATTCCTCTATTCTGTAACGTTGCACCAAGAAAAGAATCAATTACACTACCAAAAAAACCAAAAAATACAGAAATAAAAAGATAATTTAATTCAATTGATGCAGAAAAGGCGTGATTTTCTTCAATTAACACAAGAAAACCAGCATAAGATAGCATGGAAATTGACACTGATGACAGAAAAGATGCTGTCAAACCTTCGAAAGAAATGCCTCCATCGACTCCGGGTTCAACCACTTTACCAGGATTGGTAATCAAAACAGGAGATGGAGAAAGAACACCTATTTCACTGGCCATGGTATCTGCGCTTGCAGCAGCCATGGAAGTCGTGAAAGCCACCAAAGCCTGTTCAGGGGAAAGAAGTCCAAAACTATATGCTAAGGCAATAAGAGGCGGCAATATTCCATTTGAAATCACATTTGAACCGCCACGGGTACCTTCATCACTTTCCTCTACACCTAGAGCTTTTTTGTAAACTATAGCGAATCTAGTAGCTAAAAAGGAACTTCCAACAAATAGAAGGAGAATTAAGAGCCAACTCCAATGTCCAAAAACACCAGAAATAAAGCAAATCAAAAATGCAAGTACAGAACCTCCTTTATCTAAAACTTTAGAGAAATTAGCATAAAAGGCCAAAGAAAAACTTACAATTACTATAAACAAAATAGTAAAAGTGCTTGGAAGAACTAAGTCTTCAATCAATAAACTTTTCTACAGATTTATCAAAATAGTTTTTAAATTCACTCTTTATTTCCATTAATCTATTACTATCCGTAGCCTCTACAAACATACGTATTACTGGTTGAGTATTTGATGGTCTCAACAAGACCCAACCACCTTCGAGCCAAATTTTGACTCCATCAATTGTTTCAACTTTATATCCCATATCGGTAAATGTTTTCTCAAGATCTTCGTTTACATTAAATTTTATAGAATCGGGACACTTGAATTTTAATTCTTCATATGGATATGATGGAATTTCATTAGAAAAATCTCCAAGAGTTTTAGATGAATTGTTTATAAATTCTGCCAATTTCAAGCTGAATATAATTGGATCATCAAATATGAATTCTGTCAAACCTGGTGCAAAGAAGTGAGCGGAAATCTCCATAGCGATTGCTGCATTATGCTTTTTCAATTCCTCACAAACGAAAACATCCCCTACTCGTATCCAAATTAGCTCTCCTCCAATCTTAGGAATTTCCTTCTCTAAAATCATAGAACAAGGTACACCAGCCAGTACCTTGTTTGAATCTGGAGTTATCAGGCTTTTCGAAACTATAATACCTATTTTTTCAGCTGAAACTGGATTTGATTTTTCATCAATAAACACACACCGATCTGCATCTCCATCAAAGGCAACTGCAAAATCAAATTTACCATTGTTCATAACTTCAATTAAATCCCCTAGATTCTTTGGAGCAGGCTCAGATGGCCTGTTAGGAAAAGTACCATCAGGAGTATTGTTAATGCTGAAAGTTTCAGCACCCAACCTCTCAAAAATCTTATCGACTACGACACAGCCAACTCCATTACCGGGATCTAAAGCAACCTTAATACCTGTCAAATTTCCAACCTTAGTTGAAACGAATCTCATGTAATCCTCTAAAACTTCTTCAGATGATAAATCACTAATTGTTCCGTTATCATATTCAATTAATTTTTCTTCGAAAAATATTCTTTTAATTTCTACGTTTCCTTCAGTGAAGCCAGTTCCATCAGGATGCCGAAACCTTATCCCATTATATTCTGCAGGGTTGTGGCTTGCAGTTATGTAAACTCCGGCAACATATTCCTCTGAATTAAGATTAGATTTCCATGTGAAATAGTTTGCAACGGGAATTGGAACCATGCCAATAATATCTACATCAAAACCAGCCCTAGAAACTCCTTTTGAAACCGCCATCTGCAGTTCTGGAGAACTCACTCTCGCATCACAGCCAATAGAGATTTTTCCACCATTGTACTGCTTTCTCAAAAAATTACCGAAAGCTAAGCCTACTCTCTCACCAATTTCTGCGCCCAATTCTTCACCATAAACGCCTCGGATGTCGTATGCACGAAATATGTCTTCAGTAGCTTTCATATTACATGCGGTATTTAGCATGGTTTAAAAGAAATACTCTTAATACCTCTCTTAATGCAATATTATGGCATTAACTGAATCAACTATGGTTAACTTGGGCTCAAAAGCCCCTTATTTCAACTTACCAAATATAGATGGAAAGGACTTATCCATTGAAGATTTTACTAATGAAGTTCTAGTAGTCATATTTACTTGCAATCACTGCCCATATGCAATGGCTGTAGAAGATCGAATAATCGAACTGGCTAATAATTACTCTTCGAATGTAGATTTTGTTCTAATTAGTTCAAACGACGCTGATAACTACCCTGCAGATTCACCCGAAAAAATGGCTGAACAGGCTAAGAACAAAAGTTATCCCTTTCCATATCTATTTGATGAAACGCAAGATATTGCAAAATCATACAACGCAGTTTGCACTCCTGATATTTTCCTTTATGACGCAGATAGAAAATTAAAATATCGAGGAAGACTCGATGATAACTGGAAAGAGCCAGAAGGCGTTACTCGTGAGGAATTAAAGATGGCTATAGAAGCTACATTGAGAGGTAACGAAATAGAATTTATGCAAATACCTTCCATGGGCTGTAACATCAAGTGGAAGAACTAATCCTTATCAAACATTTTTTTAGTCTGTTTAATGGTTTCACCTGCAGAAATCAAGGCATCCCCAGTTGAATCTACAATGTCCCCAACTTTGTCAGTAACTCCTTCCGCATTATCTACTGCTTTTTTTGCTAAATCTTTCGACATGTCGGAAACTTTCTGAGCTAAGGATTTTAAATCTGCGAGTGCTTCGTCCAAACCTAGAGACTGAATTCCTTCTTTTTTCTTTTCTGACATATCAATGCTAAATGATGCTTATACTTAAAGCATTAGTAATTGTAGAAACCTGCACCAGATTTCTTGCCCAATTTACCGTCTTTAACCATCTCTTCAAGAAGAGGACATGGTCTATATTTATCGTCATTTAAGTCTTTGTGAAGTACTTTCATTATTGCTAAACAAGTATCTAAACCAATAAAATCAGCTAATGTCAAAGGACCCATTGGGTGACTCATTCCTAACCTCATTACAGTATCTATTGCCTCAGGTTCCGCTACACCTTCCATTACACAAAACATTGCTTCGTTAAGCATTGGCAAAAGTATTCGATTACTCACAAAACCAGGAAAATCATTAACCAGAACCGGTACCTTGTGCAACTCTTCTGCTAATTTAAATGTTGCATCAAAGGTATCATCACTTGTAGATTTTGCTCTGATAACTTCTACTAGTTTCATGACAGGAACCGGATTCATGAAATGCATTCCAACTACTTTAGCAGGTCTGCCACTGGCTTCGGCTAAAATTCCGATCGGAATACTCGAAGTATTAGATGCTAAAATTGTTCTTTTTTCACATATTTCACCTAAATTTGAAAAAAGACTTTTCTTGATATCTACATCTTCAATTATTGCCTCGATTACAATGTCGCAATTGCTTAAGTTTTTATTTTCTAGACTTGTCCTTATATTGCCAAGAGTATCGTCCATCTGATTTTGACTTATACGATCTTTGGAAACATTTCTCTGGAGATTCTTTCTTATCGAAGCTTTTCCACTATCTACAAATTCTTGCTTTATGTCACACAAAGTAACTACTTTGCCTATTGATGCACAAACTTGGGCAATTCCAGCACCCATTTGGCCCGCACCAATAACACCTACTCTTTTTATTTCCATTTCTCACTCAACATAATCATTATCGCATTCTGAACATGCATTCTGTTTTCAGCTTGATCAAAAACAATTGAATTATCTGATTCCATAACTCCGTCAGTAACTTCACGATTACGTTCAGCTGGAAGACAATGCATAAACAAGGTATCTTTACCAGTTATACTCATTAAATTTTCATTAACTTGAAAATTTTTGAAAGCTTTTTCACGTTCTTCAGCCTCTTCCTTTTGACCCATGGAAGCCCAGACATCAGTGTAAATCACATCTGCACCCTTCACAGCAGAGACTGGATCGTGACTGATAGTAATTTTGGAAACTCCTGAATTCGAGGCCTGATTCACCAAATCTTTATCTGGCTCATAGCCTTCAGGGCAACAACAAACGAAATCTAGTGGAAACCTCATTGATAAATGAAGCCATGAATGAACTATATTATTTCCATCTCCCATGTAAACTATTTTAGCATTATCAATATCAGTTAGATGCTCCCAAACTGTGAATATATCTGCCATTATTTGGCAAGGGTGATTGTAGTCAGTCAATCCATTTACAATGGGAACTGAAGAATGTTGAGCTAACTCCAAAATATGGTCATGGTCAAAAAGACGAGCCATTACAATATCATTGTATCTACTAAAAACTCTAGAGATATCTTTGATAGCCTCACGCTTACCAATTCCTATGTCATTTGGACCTAAGAACAAAGCATGTCCACCCATCCACTCAAAACCGGTTTCAAAAGAAACTCGAGTGCGTGCAGAAGGCTTAGCAAATATCATTGCCAAAGATCTATTATGAAAAACTTTATGATCTTCACGATTATAGAATTTTGCTTTAACTTTTTTTGATAAATTAAGAATATCCCACAATTCCTCCTTACTGTAGTCAGAGATATGAAGAAAATGTTTGTTTGACATTTAATCTCTATCTATTCTAGGAGCAAGTAAAAACTTAACATTACCTTGGGCGCCTGTAACATCATCAACAGCCAAATCGGCATCAATCTTAACTGGGAGATCAGAACCTAACATTATATGAAGTATGCGATCCGCTGGAAGCGAATTAACCATCAAGGAAAAATATTCCAGTGAAAATAATGAAGTACAATCTTCTGAGGAACTTAACTTTTCGAGCTGGTCTACTCCAAGTGATAAATCTACCCTGTTCTGATTATCGCCTTCACATACTAACCTAAAATTATCTTTTGAAGTTGAGAGTGCAATGTGATCAGAAACTGCCTTTGAAGCCTTGATTCCCTGTCCTATTTCGCCGGAAGCAACACTTACCTTGGCAGGCAAATCAAGCGAAGGAACCTTTGGATCAGGCATACCTGAGGTATCAAGTAAAGGCATAGCTCTCGTTAAATTTCCGATATTGACTACTAACCTATTTAGCTCATCATCCTTCTCAAGAACAACCATTTCATCTTTACCAGCCATGGTTAACACACTCTTAAACTTATCAATATCTAAGCCCATTTGAATATCTGAAACTTCGAAGCTATCAAATGCAGTTTTCATAAGGTTAGCTTCAATCATAGCTACATGTGAAGGATCTACGGCTTTCACTTGAAGACCGTCTTCACTAACATTTATTTTTGCTTCATCGACTAATGATCCTACTGTTCCGATAAATTCTTTCAGGCTATTTGCTTTAATTCTGGCTTTAAACACTATTTACCTCTGGTGTCGATTGGTGACCGATATTTAACTATTGTTTATGATTTTACTACTAGCATTAATCTAATATACTTGGTTCCGATGAATCGTTAGTTTTACTCGTGGAGGAGTTTTTTGTCAGAAAAAGATTTGAAAAAAGGTACAACAACCATAGGATTAGTTTGTAAGGACGGTATAGTGATGGCTACAGAGATGAGAGCTACAATGGGAAACCTCATCGGTCATAAAACAACGAAGAAGCTTTTTAGAATATCAGATAACATGGGATTAACTGTTGCTGGTTTAGTAGGGGATGCGCAAATGCTTGCAAGATGGCTTTCCGCTGAAGTCAAACTCTATGAACTAAAGAATGGTACACACATGTCTCTAAAAGCTGCATCAACTTTGATGGCTAATATAATGAACGGAAGAAGATACATGCCATTTTGGGTTCAATTATTACTCGGAGGAATAGATTCTGAAGGTGGCCACGTTTACTCACTTGATGCTGCAGGAGGATCAATACCTGATAAGTTCCAGACAACAGGATCAGGATCACCCTTTGTATATGGTGTTTTAGAAGACAGATTTAAAGAAAATATGTCTGTCAAAGAAGGAAAGGAATTGGGAGTAAGAGCATTAACTGCAGCCATGAAAAGAGATTCAGCTTCAGGAGATGGCATCTCAATGTGTGTTATTGATTCAAAAGGATACCACAGTGTTTCATTTGAAGAAATAGAAAAAATTCAAGCTAACTTGTAGACGAAAGTCAACAATTAAGGAAGGTCAAATGGCCGTAGAGGACGTAATTAAATTAGTAAAGAAAGT